>Ga0208261_1000003_pt1 | contig 149307 bp, 173 predicted proteins | sample Knorr_S7_td_DCM__FD_185595 | JGI IMG/M metagenome (GOLD analysis project Ga0208261, IMG submission 185595) | Marine microbial communities from Southern Atlantic Ocean transect - Knorr_S7_td_DCM_ad_131m_LV_B (SPAdes) (version 3) | ecosystem: Environmental > Aquatic > Marine > Oceanic | place...
GTGAATCGACTTACCAGTCGGGTCTCGGACAGTGAGGTAAAAATCTACTAATGTAGCAATGCCCCTTACTTGTTGGTATACATTAATCCAACCTCCCACACCTCCACTAAGGAGGTTTTTTTTTGTCTTGACATCACCTAAATACTGGTGTATACTATGTTTATTGACAATCAATTAATCCACGAATCTAAATGTCATTCGCAGATCTAAAGAAACAATCACGACTCGGCAGTCTCACGTCCAAACTGACGACTGAGATAGAAAAGATGTCTAAAGGCACTAAAGTTGGTGCTGATGAGCGTGTATGGAAACCAGAAGTAGACAAAGCAGGTAACGGTTATGCCGTTATCAGATTTCTACCAGCACCAGAAGGTGAAGAACTACCTTGGGCAAAGTTATATTCACATGCTTTCCAAGGACCTGGTGGTTGGTACATCGAGAACAGTTTAACCACATTGGGTCAGAAAGATCCAGTATCAGAGTACAATAGAATACTTTGGAACAGTGGTGGTGATGGCTCACCTGAACGGGCACAAGCACGTAATCAGAAACGTAAGTTAACTTACATTGCCAACATCTATGTTGTTAAGGATCCAGCAAACCCACACAATGAAGGTGGAGTATTCCTCTTCAAGTTTGGTAAGAAGATCTTTGATAAGATAACTGCTTCTATGCAACCAGAATATGAGGATGAGACAGCAATTGATCCATTCGATTTCTGGCAGGGTGCTAACTTCAAGATGAAAATTAAGAACGTTGCAGGGTATCGTAACTACGATTCATCAGAGTTTGGTTCAGTTGAACCACTACTAGAAGATGATGATGCACTAGAAGGACTATGGAAGAAACAGTATTCTCTAGAAGAGTTTACTAAACCTACAGAGTTCAAATCATATGCTGACTTAGAGAAGCGTATGGAGAGTGTACTTAATCCAACCACAAAGACTCCTCGAATAGACCCAGAGGTTGCCGAGGAAGAACAACCTGTATACGTACAGAAGAAAGAACCTGTTGCAGCACACCCATCTACTTCTAACGAAGGACAAGTTGATGCTGATGATGAGGCACTAAAATACTTCCAACGCCTAGCGGAGGAGTAAGTGTATTACATTGCAGTAGCAAATCTTGACGTAAACCAAGCTTGGAATATGTCTTGGGGTGAAGGCATCCAATTTATATTGGTACTCGCTTTCTTATATTGGTTAAAGAAGAGGATAGATCTTCACTTTGCCAAGAAGACATCCAAGATTGTGTATAAGGTTAAAGTGGTAGAAGATTCACACATCAGTGTTGATCATGCTAACATAGATCATGCACACATCGATGACATCGGTGAGATACATGGTGATGTTACCACACATCCAAAGCCTTTTTAGCACAGGCAAATTCGATTTTTAATTCCCATAATTCGGGAAAAAAATCTCCGCAATTTTTTGGTCAAATACCTTTTTGGAACTATCTTGGGGATAATATCCTTAAGTTAGTTCCTCTTTTATTTCTAGAATTAATATATTGAGAAGAATTAGTATATGTCATAATTTTCTTCATATCGTCAATTACAAATTCTAACCAATTTGGTCGTAATACCCATATATTCCTTTTTTCTTCATTTTTCGCAATTTCCCATTCAAACCAAGTTACAGAATTTACTAAATCACTGCCTGTAACGGTTTTATTCGTTTCTTGGTCTAAAAACTCAAAACTGAAGTTTTGGTCAACTATGTTTCCTTTACCCATTACAAGATTTCCGTTACTATCAGTTATTTTCTTAGTTTCGTAATGATGGACAGATCTTAGTTGATCGTCACTATACTTATTGAGCAAATAGTTGTTTAAGTCAGTTTGAGCAATAGGCCACTCTTCACGTACATTTAGTATATTATTAGATATTAGTATAACCCAATCTAACCCAGAATCACCATAAAGACGTTCTGCAACCTGATCTGGTCTAGTATCACCAATTATTGTAAATTTATCAAAAGAAGTGACATTTTGGAATAAGTCATCTCTTATTTTTGCACGTTTAAATAAATTCTTAGATAATGTATAATCTAAGCTTGAATTGTGCTTATTATACGTTGGTAACTGTATATTTGGGAATAAGTCGAAATAAGCCATTAGAATCCTACATCATCGGGTTTTTCTTGGAAACCGCCTAAATCAGACGTGTTTGCTTGAAGGTCTTTTAGGTCTGAAAATTCAGTACCCCATACAGTGTCCTCATAATGATCTTGGAATATAGGTGTTAACTCAGTAAAGTCACAAGTCATATTACTTCTTACTGGCATAGCACCTGCATTATCATCATTATATGTCATCCATGAGTTTTCAGGAGTGTAGTTTATTGCACATTTAGTCATAGCACATATCTTCATCATACCAACACCACCTATTCTGTGATCACCACTTCTAAAACGTATCCTGAACACATCTGGAGTATCTATGAATAGTCTATTTCCACTATTTCTCGATGGAGACATACATTTTTTCAAAAACTTTTGAATCTTTCTTACTTCAGATGCTTCATATGAGTCATTTGGTGCAAATAAGAAGTTAAATGAGAAATTCCTTAACTTAGGACCATTGAATAGTAGTTCTAAATTAGGGTTTATTGCTGAACCAGTAGCACGTGTCATCATTTGTCCTGGATCTACATTTATACCAAGACTACCTAGTGCAAATTGTGCTCCAAATGCACTTGCAAGCTTTTTGAATTCATCATCACCTTCTCCTAGATTGTTTATCATATTTTTAGCACTATTAGCTCCTGTTATACCAAGAGCCCATGGATCTGCACCAAACTGCCTAAGTGAGTTTGCTGCACCCATGAACGCAGCAGTAGTAAATGCATTAGCACTTTCATCACCCCACGAAATGCCGTTAGACATTTGTAATTCATTAGGTATTGGTAATTTAACTAAACCATGGTATTCTTGTATATTACTATTTCTATCTAAACCTTTAGTTATAGTATCTGTGGTAAATGTATCCTTGTCATTTTTCCAAGGTTCTTTTTTGGTTCCTCCCTTATCATTTTTATCAAAAGCCTTAGCCAGATGAGATTGAGGTGCTCTATACTTAAATGCTTCTATTATTAGATGATCTTGTATATTATTCTTTTCGTAAGCACCTTTTGGATATGTATATCCAACTATTTTATCAGCATCTGGTATTGGTTGTATTCCTATACTTGAATTAGTTTCATCATTTTCCTCAATTATAGCTGTATCAGTATTACTTGTAGATATACCTGTTATGTCAGTTTCTTTAGTTATTAAATCAGCTTCTACACCATTTGATACTTCTTCTATTTCGGCAAATACTTCACCATTACCTGATCTATCAGCTGCTTGTGATGCTCTATTGTAAAATTCTGGACCTGCTTTCTTTAATTGGAGTTTATGTTTTGCTAGTATTTGTGACCATCTTTCCTTTGTTTCTTCATCTTGTAGTACTAAATCTCTTACATTATCCTTGACTTCATAACCACCTATGCCAAATCTAGATGTAGTAACTTTGACTATATCAAGATAATCATTATTATTGACATCAGTGCTATATTGTATAGCGTAAACCCTACCATCTAGTTTTACAGTAAATCTAGAAAGGGTAGATCCCCATGGTAGAGCACCTTGTTTTTTATTCATTTCCACATACTCCTATTTGATACAGGAACTTCCGTTCCACGAAAAGTTCTTACGAAATCTTCTGTTGGTAGAGCAATTGCTAGTTCCCATTCTTCCATTGGAATATCCAGAAATGGTGATTCTACTTCCGATTTCAAGTATTTATGGAACCCACTGCTACCAAACATAAATCTATCCCATTCAGGATCGGCACTTTCCCTTAATCCATCTATTGTTTCTAATATATCCTTTCTTGCATTAATTGGATAATAATGTAAATTACATCCATAAAAGAATCCACCAGCATCTATAGCAACGTATAAACAAGGTGTTTTGTCATATACTATCTTATCTGCAAGTTTTGCCTTATACCTAAACATGACAAGATGTCCTATTTCAGGTGATGTGACAAGTTTTGAGTTTGGTAGGTTGCTAGTTAATTCCAAGTTCTTTTTCGGTTAGTACTTTAAAATCCCATCTTCTATCTTTACAATATTCTTCTGCTGCTTTCCATTTTGCCTGATTTTTGGCATACTCATATACTTCTGCAACATACTTTTTAGTTCTTCTTTTTTGTTGTTTTGGTGGATTTACTTGTTTTAGTGGTTTGATCTCAATTATACTTTCTAAGGTTTTACCCTTATTATCAACGTATTTAATATAGAAGTCTGGAAAGTATCTGTGGTATTTTTCATCTATTGGTGATTTGTAACGTATTACATGTTCTTCAGATGCCCACTTTATTATATTCTTATTAGTATCGCAATATTTCATAAATTTTAGTTCCCATAAAGACCTAAAAACTATGTTTGTTGGGTCACCCTTGTATTTTCTAGGTTTAGTTGGTCTAAACTTCCCACTATAAGCCATACATAGTATATAATGTTAGTCTTATTTAGAATAGATGGCTGGGAAGGAACTATTTGCTGGAGAAAGATTTAGAATACCTACCAATCAACTTTGGACAGTAGGTACTGAATCTGGTGTAGTACCAGCATTTAATAATGTATATGATGTGTGGATAGATTTTAATAGTGCATTTAGTGATGATGGCAGCACTTTAGCGGGTTTTATCAATTCATATGGTATGAATAATAGTAATTTGACAGCTAATCCTGGTGATTATCTGGCATTATTTTGTTCTGAAGCAGTATTACCATCAACTAATATAGAAGTCAGTTCAGTTAGGGGTCTTAGACAGGGAATATCACAGGGATATGCAGCATATAGAACATTTCCTGATGTAACATTGACATTTTATTCTCAAAGAGATTACTTCACTAATGATGTTTTTAATGCATGGACTGAATATATTTCTCCAACACATGTTCATGGTACAACCAAATTTGGTGAAAGCACTAAGGATAGGATGAATGATCAATTTGCATATAGGAAGATGAAATATCCCAACACATATAAGTGTGATATGAAGATAACAGCATTTACAAGGGATATTGTGAGTAAGTGGGATAGATTATATAAAAATGGTTATATAGAAGTTCCAAATAGCATTCAATATAGTCTAATGAATGTATTTCCAGTTAGTGTTGTTGCTTCACCACTAGCATATGGGGATGCTGAGTTACTTAAAACAACTGTTACCTTTAACTATGAGACATACTATACAGATAGAACTAAAATATCATATCAGCATGATACACCAGATACTCTAAGCTTTTTTGATAAAAATGATAATTATACTGGAGATCAACTTAATGGTGTTGATAAAATGAATACTCCATTGGGTCTAAATTTTGGATATACTGAAGAGTCTGATGAAAATCAGGTTAGGACACCATTTGCAGAAGATAAAAAATTAGTTGAATCGATAAGTTATTTTGATAAAGATGGTAATTTTATTGGCGATCAGTAAAGCTCACTAAATAAAGCTACTGTAATGAATTGTTATGCCTTTACCCAAGGTTGTTACACCAACCTATGAACTGAAGTTACTATCTACAGGCAAGACATGTAAGTATCGACCATTCCTTGTTAAGGAAGAAAAGGTACTATTACTTGCCCTTGAGGATGGTGACTCAAAAACTATATCTACTGCCATTAATAAGGTTCTTAAGAACTGCATAATGACACGTGGTGTTAGAATCGAAAATCTACCCAGTTTCGATATTGAATACTTATTTCTGAATATACGTGGAAAGTCTGTTGGTGAAACAGTAGAACTAAACGTAGTATGTGAGGATGATGGTAAGACTCAAGTTCCACTAACAGTTGATGTTGGTGATATTAAATTGGTTGTACCAGATGAACATAATGAAGACGTTGATTTGGGTAGTGGGTTACATATTAAGTTGAAGTATCCTTCAATGCAAGAGTTCCTTAATACGAACTTTAATGTAACTGAGAACAAAGGTGACACTATTGATACTGCCTTTAAGTCAGTAGCAAAGTGTATAGACACGATTTATAATGAAGAGGAAGCATGGTCTTCCACAGACTACTCTGAAAGGGAACTTGTAGATTTCATTGAACAACTTGACTCTAGCCAGTTTGCTAAAGTTGAGAAATTCTTTGCAACAATGCCTAAGTTGCAGTACAAGACCACTGTTGTTAATCCTAATACAAAGGCTGAGAATGAGATAGTAATTGAGGGCTTGTCATCTTTTTTCGCATAATGCTATATCATAGCAGTGTGGATTCTTTTTATGAAATTAATTTTGCATTAATGCATTATCATAAGTGGAGTCTATCTGAAATTGAGAATATGATACCTTTTGAAAGAGACATTTATATGAAATATCTACTAAATGCTCTGGAGAAAGAAAGACTAGAAGCACAGCAAGCAGCTAATGCCTAGAAGAAAAAAGTATACTGGTGATGTACTACCTAAGTCTCGGATGTTTCCGATGGCTGAACCTGAACGTCAAAATACTGCCACTGAACCTTTGGTTAGAAGGTTAGACGTTGCTGGTGCAAAGTTGGAGAAGATGCAGCAACAGATAGAAGATAATAAAGGATTGACACCGAAGATATTGAGGAATTTGGGTAAGGTAACATTAGAATTTGAACAGGTTAATAATAATCTTGACAGTTTAAGGGGTACTATATTAAGAGACATGTCTGCTAAACGTAGGTTTATGCAACAGGAACGTAGACTTATAAAGGAAGAGAAGAAGGTTATAGAAGAAACAAGTAAAAATATAAGTATTTCTAGGATAGCATTTGGTGCTGTAGCAGGTTTTGCAGCAATTAATAATCTTAAAGACGGTGATATTGGTGGATTTTTAGGTAATACTTTACTTGCTGGAGCAGTAAATGCTGATATAGTAAGTAGTATTGTAGGTGGTCTTGGTTTAGGTGCTTTATTACGTGGTCGTGGAGCTCAAACAGCAACACGGGTTACTCAGGGTGTTGGTGTGAGTAAGGGTATGGGATTGATGAAACATCTAAAGAATCCTAAGATAGGAATACCATTAGCACTTTTAAGTTTGCTAGGACTATCTCAGATGGGTAAAGCAAATGCATCAGAACCAATAACTTCTACTGGTACTGGTATTGATAAGAAAGATCTTAGTAGATTTGATGCATTAAATCAACAGTTTCAAGCTGCTTTAGTACCTTTAATAAAACTGACCAATAAAGGTAATATATTAGCTGGTGCAATGACAGACGCACAAGAATTGAACTTAAGTGATGAAGATTATAAGTGGTTAGCATATGGTGTATCAGCAGAAGCTGCTAGGGGTACTGATGATGAGCATGCTGTAGCAGCATCTATCTTGAATAGGGTATCATCAAAACATTTCCCTAATAGTATAAAGGAGGTTGTGTTACAAGAGAATCAATATGAGGCAGTTACTAAAGAACGTGCATTCCATGATAAGAAATTACAAAATCAATTATCATCTATTGAAGGACAGAATAAAATTGCAAGTGCATTAGCACTACTAGAAGGTAGAACAGATTTTAAAGGTCAAAGTCAATTACATAATAGAGTTGAGAAAGAAGACCCTATGTTTGATGAGAAGGGTAACTTCTATCATTATTGGTGGCAACAACCTGGTGCAGTAAAACCTGAAGGATGGAAGCAACCTAACTGGCAACAGTTCATGTCAATAAATCAGGATCCTGATGAGACAACAAAGGTTAAGACAAATAATAGTATGGTATTACCTTTCATGTCTGCACAGAATAAAGGTGGTGGTTCAACACCGCCATCTTCACCTAGCACTGGAAGTTTGCAATGCTTCCCTGATTTTAAATCAGTAGATGAGTTTGCTTGTAATCTATTATTAGGTGCTGGTACATGACAATAGATAGTAGCAAATTAATACCAAAGACAGAAGCAATAAAGTTTAAGACTGCAAGGTTAGTCAATGTTTATAGTAGATCTAATTATCTTGATAATAGATATTTGAAGCAAAATATCTTATTCAAAGAGGACTTATTTAAGGAGAAGGAGAAATTATATGATAGTCTTAGTAAGAGTCAGAAAGATCTTGGTGATGATGTAAAAAGGGGAGCTATTAAGTTAGGTATATTAGGTGGTGTAGGTGGTGCAGGTTTGTTTAGTAGATTATTTAAAAAAGGAAAAGCACCTAAAGTAAAGATTACAGGTGATGTTCTTAAAAATACCAAACTTCCAAAGGCAAAGGGAGTTGGTTTAGGTGGTGGTATATTGAATTTTGGTCTTGATGTAGCGTCAGGAACACCAGTAGATGAAGCAGCTGTTGGTAGTGGTGGATTCTGGGCTGGTGCAAAGATAGGTGCTGGATTGGGATTCTTTATACCAGATGGACCTTTGATGGTTGCTGGTGAACTTGTTGGTGGTCTTGTTGGTGGACTTATAGGTGAGGCAGCAGTTAAAAAGTTATATCGTAAGATGATGGGTAGGGAGGAAAATTCACAAGATGTAGTTGATAAGATTGAACCAGAACCTGTAGTGAATCATTTTGACAACTCCCTTACTCTTTATAGTAGATCTGTAGAGATGATGGAATCTGTTAACTGGGAAAAACTTATTGCTAAGAATGAGGATAAGAAGGAGGACAAGGGAAAGTCGCAGGAAGAAAAGAAAGTTGATCCACAGACTCCTATAGTAGAAAAGGGTAAAGATACTATAACTGAGAACAATATAACAGAAAAAGAATTCCACACAACTGAGATAACCAAGATTATCGAGAAGGTCAATACTAATAAAGAACTTACAGTACGTGAGAGAACACTACTTGTAGATAATGGTATAGATGATTTTGCTGTTGGTGGTAAGACTCAATCTATTGTGGGTGATCTTGTAACATTAGGTGCTAGTGCTGCTGTAGCAGTTAAAGCACCAGTTATAGCATCTAAAACTATGTCTGGTGTCAATCTATGGAATAATGTGAAACAAACTATCAGTAGGAAAAAGAAATTAGATAATGTAGTTACTAATGATATTACACCATTTAATGTCCCTATTAAGGATGCTACTGGTATTGTTATTAATCAGAATAGTGGTGGTATGAGGAATTTATATAGTAGAAATACTAATACTATAAGTTGGACTGAGATAATACGTCAAGCGAGGACACAATGAAACCTATACTTGTTATTTGTCCAGGAAATCCTAAATCTGGTACAACTTCATTATTCTATACTTTATCTGAATCGGGATTTGCTAATTATCCTTTATTCAAAGAACCTCAATATTGGATAAGAATTTTAAGAGACAATGTACAGATGATCAAATATAACGTTGATACTGGAGAAAGGTATGAACCTGGTTGGGATTGGAAAGGGTATGGGTTTAAATCTCATGATTTTTACTTGAAACATATTTCTTCTAGAATTAGAAATTATTCTCTAAATCCTAAACCATGGTTGAGTGTAAAGGATTATGCAGATTTAGTTGGTAGAATTGCCTGTGATTTGCCGATATGGGAGGATTATCGGTTGTTATATAAATCTACAACAATTCATGCACCTGTAATGGATTTTTCACAAATGTATAGTACTCTAACCAGTGAAGAGTTGGATATAGTAAAGTCTGAATTAGATGAACATTTTGATATTAGAGTTATTATTTGTTTACGTGACTATTATTCATGGTTAAGATCATGTAAGAGGAATCTTATAGGTACACCTAATGCTAAAATTTCAGACCTAAAATATTATCGCTATAAAGACTTAGTAAAAAAATTCTCATCAAAGTGGCCGACTATGATTGCTAAAATGGGTGATTTTGATAATAAAGATGGTGTATTGTCTACTGTATTAAATGAGTTTTTGGGTATAAATATTACTAAATCTTGGAAAGTGGGTAAATTTAATATAACATCTTCAACAACTACTGATACGAATGGGTATGGAGATGATTGGGATATTCCTGAAAGGGAGAATAAAAATTTCTATGAAACTGTAAAAACTGGTATAGTATAATGGCTGATTGGTTACAGAACGCTAGTTTAAAGAATCTTACCTATACTGGTGATGGTGTACAGGCAACTGACATCAGGATGCAACATAATACCATCGAGTACCATGAAAGTATATTTGATCCAAGTATTCATATGGAGATTGGTATACAGGATACTATTGGATTCATGGATCTAACACCTATAAGATCAGGTGGTAGACTTAATATTAAAATAGAACATGAAACAGGTGAGATAACATATGGAGACACAAACCCATTAATACTATCTAACATTGTTAATAATCTTAGAGAAGGTAAACGTGAGTTTTATACCTTACAAGGTGAGACTAAAGGAACCTATGATAATCAGATGACTAGGGTTAGTGGTAAGTATAAGGGTAACATAGGTGATTCTGTTGAGAAGATATTGAAGGACGTGATGCAGGTTCCTGAAGATAAGATTGATGTAGAGCAGACATTGAATGGTTATCATTTCATGGGTAACATGAAGAAACCTTTATACTGTATTGCATGGTTACGTAATAGATCTATACCACACACGGCAGAGAATTCCACAACCAAGGGACATGCAGGGTTTTTATTTTGGGAAGATATGGATGGATACCATTATAAGAGTGTTGAAAGTATATTAAAGGAAGAACCTGAGTTTGAGTATGAGTATAGGGAGGATGGTGAAAGTATCCATACAGATACTAACTTTAAACTTATAGCACCACCTATATTCACTACTAACCATGATGTACTCAAGAAGTTACGAGATGGTGCATATAAGAGTACTAATATATTCTTTGATTTATTAACAAGACTACCTGCATTACATGAATACTCATGGGATGATGGTGAGCATACTACTATGGGTTCTGATGAACCAATACCAGAGATAGCAGCATCACCTAGTAGAAGAATGTTAGGTCTTGTTGACATAGGTGCTATGGCATTCGAGGAACCTCCCGAAGGTGAGACAGCATCTATGAATATGACTAAGTACCAAGCACAGACTGTCTCTAGGTTATCTAACTTATTTTCTCAAACCCTGAATATTACGGTTCCACTTAACCTAAAATTAAGGGTAGGTGCTATGATAACGTGTAAACTACCTAAGCTAAATACAGCTGCTACGGATTTTCGTAGTAGCCCTGCCAAGGGATCTTATATGATAACTAGGTTATCCCATAAATTCCTATCAAAAGGTGCAGTGACCGCTTTGGAGCTTGTACGAGACTCTTACGAAGAACTTAAATGACAACTGAAATCCCTAAACATGACCTCGAACATGAGGTTTATATTGATCCAAAGGATCATAAGGAGCATGTCAACCATGGCATGATTGAGTACACTGAAAAGGACTTGGAAATGCACAATGATGCTTTCCATGACCACACCGAAGAGGAAGTGGAACCTAATGATGGTAAGATTAATGACTGGCACACACGCCATGAAGATAAGCACCTAGAAGTGTATTGTGATAACCATCCAGATTCACTGGAATGTCGAGTGTATGACGATTAATGCTAGAACAAAGTTTTTCTAAAATTAACTTTATAGGTGAAGACGGTTTCCATTGGTTTATCGGTCAAGTCACTGCTGATGAAGCATGGCGTGATTATAGTATAGCGTATGGTTATCGTGCCAAAGTTAGAATTTTAGGAAGACATCCTAGCACTAACGAAGTACCAGACTCGGAGTTACCTTGGGCACACTTTTTACTACCACCTAGTTTAGGTTCAGGTACTAATGGTGCTGGTCATAGTTTCTTTATACATGGGGGTGAGACTGTAATAGGTTTCTTCCTCGATGGTGAGGATATGCAGCAACCCATCGTACTTGGGTCGTTGCATAATGCTGACTTCATACCAGCAGAAGGTGTGAAAGCATGGAATAAAGTTATCTCTGATGAATCATCAGGATTTAAACCTATTGCTTTCAATAACAATCTGAAGTTTGGTATGCATCATTCACCAGTATCTGCTGGTAAGATTCATAAAGCAGGTGTTATACCTGATGAAAACAATGAAGTACGTGATGACGACAGGAAGCCTTTAAAGGCAAAGTTAACAGTAATAAATGATGAACAACGATTGATACGTAAAGCAAAAGCATGCACAGGTTCTGCTGGCTTTATGAGTGATGTTGCTAAAGCATTAGCATCATTTACTGAAATCGTAGGTGGTCTCCAGAAAACTGTTGACGGATTTATCGATCCTATCCTTAATCAGATATATGATATTAAGAACCTAGTTAAGCGAATTAGTAAACTGATATCCAGACAGTTTGCAAAACTGATTCGCTTGGCTCGGAAGTTCATGTTCGAGAAGATCTACAAGTTAGTCGAACAGGCACTAGGTTTCTTAATACCAGATAACTTACTAAAGGATATCGCTATTAAAAAGAGTATCGATGGAATCTACTGTGTTATTGAAAATATTATTAAGGGATTAGGTAGCTTTATATCTGATTTCCTTATGGGGTTGATTGGTAAGGTCGTAAATCTTCCCCTTTGTGCTGCTGAACAGGCAATCGCTGGTCTTATGTCTAACTTGACTAATAAGATCCAAGGTCTTATTGGACCTTCACTAAACGGTATCATGGGTATACTTGGTCCGATTGGTTCATTCATGGGATTTATGAACAAAGCGATGGGTTATGCTCAGATGGGTCTTAACTTCTTATCATGTCAAGGTCAAGAGTGTGATACAGAACCTTATGATTGGGCTACTAACTTTGGACCTAGCAAGAAGAGCATGGTTGACTTCCAAAGAGCAATCAATATATCATCACAGTTTAGTAAGTTAGATCTGGGTGGTAAGATAGAGGACTTTGTTGATGGTATATTCCCCACAGGTGGTACTGGTTCAGAAGATGTGGCTGCTCTGGTTGGTGACTGTCCCACTGATGCTAAGTTATGTGGTCCTCCTAAGATAGAAATATTTGGTGGTGGTGGAGTAGGAGCAGCAGCAAATGCTGTCATCAACTCTATTGGTCAGGTGGTTGGTGTTAATATGAAGAGTCTTGGTATTGGTTATAAGAACACACCTTTTGTTACTATAATTGATAACTGTGATAATGGTAGGGGTGCTACTGCACGGGCAGTTGTAGAAGATGAGAAGGTTGTTGATATTATCATAGAATTACCTGGTGGTGGATACTTAGGTCCTGATGATTCAACAGGAACTGATGAAGGTACTGAGGTTGTAGGTACAGTAGATGATGGTGATATTATTAACACTGGTGTAGGTTATACTGAAGATGATACTATAACTACTGGTAATGGTGATACATTTAAACCTATTGTAGATGATGATGGACGTATCATTGGTATGGAAAATCTGGTCAAAATACCTGGTGTAACTGACTTCCCAACATTCACAATAAATAGCGATACTGGTTATGGTGCTATCATTCAGCCCATAGTTAAGTTTACTGAACCTGATAAGGATTTAATTATTCCAGAAGGTACTAAAGTTTTAACTGTAATTGATTGTGTCTAAAAAAATAACTCCACCATTAATCTTCAATAACCCTGAAGATGGTACTTTAATTATTGGTTCTGAAAGTTCAGCAGTATTGAGGACTAGACAGGTTCAGTTAGCTGCTGGTTCTGGAGCAAATGTACGTCTGTTTGAAGATGGTGGATGGGAAGTTAAAGCACAACCCAATAATAAGGGTTCAAATATTATACAGAAAGGAGAAGGACCCCTTAATATTGAGTCAGAAGGTGACCTTAATATAGACTGTAAAGGTACATTATCCATTACAGCAGATAAAATAGTCTTTGATTGTGATGATTTTATTACTCAAGCATCTAATGATATTAGATTAGATGCAGATAACAATACTACTATACTAGGTACTAATATAGTAATTAAAGCAAATCAGAATGTTTTGACATCTTCTGATGGTTGGAACATCATATCAGGTAACCCAGTATTCATACATGAAAAGAAAAGTAAGTTGATACCAACGGGTGTGGGTGATGTTATAGATATGTTATTGGATCAAATTGTTCTAGGAGTATAACATGGCAATCGCAGGTGAGTTAGGAGCATCAAAACTTTATATTGGACCAGAACTGCCTATTAGGAAGGATCAGTCGCTTCTTACTTTAAACAGTTTAGATCCTTTTGCTGGTACACTATCATGTGTTGGTCCTGCTTTCTTTGGAGCACCTACTAATGTAGGTTTTGCAAGGGCAGTTGTTAATATTGGACCTAATATTCCTGGTATTACAGGTGGTTTTGTATCTGGTATACCATTACTAGCATTGGATGTTACTGGTGGAACCCATCATTATGGGTGGATGAATAACTTTGCTATCAGTAATTTCTTTAGTATATCCAACACCATAGGTGTCAATAATAGGATAGGTGCTAACAACGACATTGGCTTTTTGAACAGATTAGGGTATAATACTGGTATTGGCGGTGAGTCGAATGCTCAACCTGTACAGGGTGATTTCTGTCCAGCGAAGAAGTCGGCTGCACCAGTTTATCGACATTATGGAATGATCATGGCTGATGAAGTGATGACCAGTTCTGGTAGGACTCTTTCTACTAGAAAAGGTTTTGATATTAAACATCCTAATAAGGAAGGACATAGACTGAGACACATTTGTGTTGAAGGTCCTGAGGCAGCAGTCTATGTACGTGGTACAGTGACTAAAGATGGTATCATAGAACTACCAGATTACTGGAGAGGTCTTATTAAGAAAGAGACTATCACAGTGACACTAACACCTATCGGTGTCTATCAAGAATTATTTGTTGACAGAATAGAATGGGGGCAAAGAGTCTTCATTAAGAATAATGCTGGTGGTGCTATCAATGCATACTATACTGTATGGGCAGATAGAGTTGGTCCTGAGTTGCACGTAGAATACGAAGGAGAATCAGCAGCAGATTACCCTGATGACCAGTCAGAATATAGTATTGCTGGATATCATTACGATGTCAAGGAATAGACAGGGAGCATACCCTGTGGTATAATACATACTGTAGTCTCAGTTTTTTTATGATTGACGAGTGCGTTAGCTTGATCGAAGTGGATGTCATGAACAAGACCTATTGCATCTATGGTGAGGATGGGTCTGTTAATGAAGTGCTTTGTGACACAATAGATCAGTTCCTAAATGTCTTAGATCTTGTCAGAAGTAATTCTGATAGAACTGAGGTTGTTTATCTATCCGATGGCAGCGATTAGATGTCCTATGTGTGGGCATATATGCAATAGTCGGATAGAATTTGGTTCCCACATCAAACGATGTAAAAAATCAAATTCTAAATTTAATTTCAACCCTAAAAGAAACTCAAAACCTAAGAAAAAAAGATGATGATTCCGCAAGACATAGCTGATCCTGATTACCAGTCAGAAAATGTTTTTAGGATTGCTATGCTTAATGCTGATGGTGACCACTGTTGGTTAACTGATCACAATAAGACACCAAAGATTAATACATTTAAGTATAGTAAGAAAATTAAATTCTTAGCAAATGCATATCCTACTCATACACACACTTGGTCTACTGAACGTAGAGCAAACAATGCTATAGCAACTATACCATTTAGTAAGATTAGACAGAAGTTATTTACTGTAGAGTCAAGACCTGATAAGATAGTAGACAGAATATTCTATAGGTTTGCTATTAGAGATGAAGGTAAACCATTGATGTGGTTACGTGAGGATGAGTCTTGGGATCAATTAATATGGGAGGATACTGTCTTGATAGATGACATCATGGACGCTTTTGACTTTATGGATACATTTTCTGAAAGACAAAAGGATTATATTAAGTTGGTTAAGTGTTATGATTATGGACCACCAGACTGGCCTTGGGATTATGAGTTTGTAACCCGTAGGAGTTGTATATATTGTAAGACTGAATTTACTCCTTAATATACTCAGCGTAATCAGGGTCTTCTAGTGCTGCTATTAGACCTTCTTTTTTGCTTATTTGATCATCAATCATTTCCATAGAGTTAGTCATACCATACTTACGTAGTTCATATCTTGCTCTTTCTTCCTTAATAATATTAACATGCTCTATGACAGCATCACGTTCTGCACGTAGTGCTGGTAGTTTTGCATACTCAGCATCAATAGTTGCTTGGGTTCCATCACAGTTAGTTCCATCACTACCTGATACGAACTCTAAGTAACTACCAACTAGAACTGTTGCTATACCAGTATATGTACCAATACCACTATTAGTACCGTCTAGTACTGTAACAGTTTTAGCAAAGGGATCTTCACCACTAAATGCCCAGCTGTGTAGTTGCACCTGATCGTATGCAATTTCTCTACTAAGTGCTGCTGGATCTCCATCCTCATCTGTACCAGCAAGGACAGGTTCTCCATCTATTTCGGAGCAGTCACTTGCTGCCGTTCCAGTATCTAATATTGTTTGTAGGACTGCATTTATACTATTATTGACTTCATTTATCTTATCATCCAGACCTTCTACTGCTGGTTGGTATCTGTCTATCATTTCATCACAACCTTCTATGACTGTAACCAGTTCATTGTTGTGATCACCTGAGAATATCTTTACACCGTCAAGTGTCTTTTGTATATCTTCTCTTTGCTGTTTATCTTGTTTGATTTCACGAGCATAAGACGCAATCAAGTATTGGGTTTTAGGACCAACTGCCATGGTATAAATAAGTTGAAGAGTAGGTGTCAGTATTTATTAGGCTATGCCGTTAAGCAGATTGGAAAATTTCCTGAAGAACGTTCAGGGCAATGTCATATACGTAAACCCAGAAGAACTGGATGCAACGGATGATATTGGAAATACTGGTAACTCAAGAGCCAGACCTTTTAAGACTATTCAACGTGCGTTGATTGAGTCTGCTAGATTCTCGTACCAGATTGGAAAGGATAATGATAAGTTCGATAAGACTACTATACTTGTAAGTCCAGGTACACATTATATTGACAATAGACCAGGATATAGTATAAACACAGACGGTGACTTGTTTGATGTTAACGGCACATCAGTACAGATAGACCAGTTCAGTGTTGGTACTAACTTTAATATACATGATCCTAACAACGAATTATATAAGTTTAATAGTATCCACGGTGGTGTTATCATGCCACGTGGTACATCAGTTGTTGGACAAGACTTAAGAAAGACTAAGATAAGACCTAAGTATATACCAGACCCACATAATAATAACCTACCTAGAACTTCTATCTTTAAAGTAACTGGTTCATGCTGGTTCTTTGGATTCTCATTCTTTGATGGTGACCAACAGGATAGAACTTTTAGAGATTATACTAAGAGTGTATACACACCAAACTATTCACACCATAAATTAACTTGTTTTGAGTTTGCTGATGGTGTTAACAATGTTGGTGATGGTAACCTTGCCACCACTGACCTTGACATGTACTATAACAAGTTAACACTTGGTTATGGTACTAACAGTGGTAGAGCATTACCTAACTACCCAGCTAACAACGACTTTGAGACACAGATCGATGAGACCCGTATTGTTGGTGCTATCAGTCAGTTAGGTGCTATTTCTATCAAGGACATATATTCTGGTAGAAATACAAGTGACACTACTGCTACTCCAGTTGTTACTGTTATCACTAAGTCTGACCATAGGCTTAATGTAGATACACCTATCCTTATTACTGGTGTTGATAACCCTGAGTATGATGGTAGTTACATGGTAACTGGTGTTGTTAATGACACTACATTTACCTATGCATTAGCTACAACTCCTACATCAACAGCAACACCGTTGTTGGTTAACAAGGAACCATTTGTAACTATTGAGTCTGATACAGTTACATCATCCTCACCATATATCTTTAACTGTTCTATTAGATCAGTATATGGTTTGAATGGTATGGATTGTGACGGTGACAAAGCCACTGGTTTCAAATCAATGGTTACTGCACAGTTCACTGGTATATCATTGAACAAAGATGATAATGCTTATGTTCTATACAATGAGGAGACAGGTATATGGGAAGATCAAGCAACACTAGGTTCATCTGTATCATTACACACTAACAGTAGGGCAAGACACAAACCCGAATGGGAGAACTTCCACGTTAGGGTGGCAAGTAATTCTATTATACAGGCGGTATCTGTTTTCGCTATTGGTTATGCTAAACACTTTGTTGCAGACAAGGGTGGTGATATGTCTATCACCAACAGTAACAGTAACTTTGGTGCTAGGGCATTAGAAGCTGATAAGTATAGATTTGAGGCGTTTGGTAAAGATGATGCAGGGTATATCACAGAAATTATTCCGCCACAAAAAAACACCAGGGGGTCAACGAGATATAATTGGGTTCCAGTTGATGTAGACAACACAGATAACCTATTCACAGGCACAAGTTTACCAACTGGTATAGGTTCTACTGATACTAAACTGTTACTACATGGTTATACTCAGAAGGATGCTTTACCACCATTCGTAACCAATGGTTATAATATTGGTAACAAAGATAATGAAATAGTATATGCAAACATAGAGAATGCGATATATGCATCTCCTATTCTTATGCCAGTACCCCAGTCAAATCCTGACGAAAGGGTAGTTGCTAAGAAGGAGTCTGAGGTTCTCAGGGAAAATGGTATAAACAAGATTACAGGGTCACGTTTTACATTAAGAGAAGACCATAAGTTCTTACAGGGTGAGTCTATCAGGATATATTCTGAAGATGGTTCATTACCTGATGGTATAGAATATGGCAGAATGTATTATGTTGTTCCAGTGGAAGGAGCACCTGATCAGATTGATATTGCTACAACATATAATAATGCTCTTGCTGGTACTGAAGGTAGACTTCTTGGTATAAACAACCTAGGTGGTAGTTTAAGGATAGTATCTACAGTTGAGGATAAGGAGCCAGGGCAACCAGGTCATCCAATCCAGTATGACGAAGATCTTGGATTCTGGTATGTTAACGTAGGTGCTGGTAATACTATAAGTACTGGTATTAATACTAACACTGCTACTATATCACCTAAGACACAATCACTATTCATATACAGAAAGCCAGACCAGAGAAGTGCTGAAGATAAGACCTATAGAGTTAGATATGTTATACCTGAGTCAGCAACACTAGCTGCAGCTCCTAACAATGGATTCTCTATTGAGGAATCATCTGCTGTTATTGATGATGACATGTATGGTTCAGTTAATGACACACTTACAAGTGTTAATAACTTAAGAACCAGTACTAATATAGTTGATGCTACATGGGCTGGTAATGTTGCTATCGTTACTGCACAGAATCCACATAGACTGAATGTTGGTAATATTGTTGAAGTTACTAGGTTGAAGTCTGAGAATAATGCTAATGGTTTAGATAATCTAGGATTTAATGGAATATACAGTGTTCTTGCTATTACTGATAGTAAGACATTCTCTGTTGGATTAAACACTAACCCAGGCAGCATCAGTACAATATCTAATGCTGGTATACCTTATACAGTACATGATTCTACTGTTATTGGTAGTGGTAGAACTGATAGTCCATACTTTGTTAAGAGAACCTTTGGTCCTTCTTATCAGATATATGCTAACACACCTGTTCAAGAATACAAGAAGGACGTACAGGATGGTGTCTATGACTTATCATTCTTATCTTATCATAGCACTCCAGAGGTAGCACCTTTCAATACTGAAGATCATTCATTTGCACAGGATTACCGTAACGTAGTACCTAAAGTAAGTATTGATAACCCAGTAGATGATCCTATTGCTGCTAAGACTTATGCTGTAAGAGATGATATTGGTGATGTTAATACAAGTGACCCAGCCAGGTCACTAACCAAGGAATCATTAGACTCTATGATTGAGTCTATGGGTATTGGTATAGGTATTACTTCTGCTGAAGTTAATGGTAACATATTGACTGTTCATACTGCTACTGAGCACGGATTGAATGGTGTTAAGGCATTTACTATAACATCAGCAGGTACAAACTATGGTACTCAGTCAGGTGGTATCGAGAAATTCTACAGTGCCCGCTTAGTCGGAGGTGCTGGTAAAGGTGCTACTGCCGATGTTACTGTAAACACTGCTGGTGCTATAGCGAGTCTTACTATAAGTGATCCTGGTTCATCATATAACGTAGGAGATTTGCTCACTGTGTCTGGGGTCCCCAAACATAGTTTAAGTGGTGGTGACTGTACTATAACAGTAAGCCAGATCAAAAATAATACTGGTGATGCTATAGAAGTTGTTGGTGTATCAAGTACAAACTATAACGGGTTGTTCCGTATTCAAAGCGTTCCATCTTCAAGGTCTATCAACTATGTTGGAGACGGACTGGATGCTGTACCGTTTGGACAAGGTACAGGATATGTGTATCATGTTGGTGTAAGTACTGGTGTTAATACTATAACTCATGATCCAGCATCAGGTATTTCTACTATCACTGTTGCAGGTGACAACGGATGGAGGATTGGTGACACAATTAAGATTGAAGGTTACCAAGAGTTCGCATCTGTTTATAACGGTGTTCATTATGTTACTGACAAGATTGATTCTACTACCTACAAGGTTAACATAGGTATCACATCTAATGCACCAGCCGCACCAGTGGGAGTTGCTACTGCTTACGGCACAGGTTTCAGTGTAAGGTCATCTAATCGTGGAGTACCAATATACGGTGGTCATACTACCAACTTGGCATCAGGTATTGGTACTGCTGACGCTACTGCAACACTAGACGACAGTGCAGGTCTGAAGCGAGGAGATTACCTACTGATTGAAGATGAGATAGTCAGAGTATCTAATGAATCTAATGGATTACTCAGAGGATTACTTGGAACTAATGCTGTCGAACATGCTGATGATGCACCAGTACGTAGAATTAAAGTCTTACCAGTAGAAGGAAGACGTTACAGTATACTGAGAGCATCAGGTCATACATTTGAATATGTAGGTTTCGGACCAGGTAACTATTCAACTGCGATGCCACAGACTCAGGATAGAGTACTGGCAACTAAGGAACAGTTACTATCACAGTCAAGACAGACACGTGGTGGATTTGTTATCTACACTGGTATGAATGACAGTGGAGACTTCTACATTGGTAAACTTAAGTTTGAGGCATCAGGTGGTACTCTAACTGAGGTTGATAACATCGGTGATGGTGAAGGTGGTAAGAGCTTCAAGTTACCTAACTCGGCACAGTTTGATGATCTGACTGTTATTGATAACTTCTATAGTCTTGGTAATACTGAGATCATTGACCTAACCTTAACTGGAAACAGAGCAGGTACAATCAATAAGTCTGTTCACTTTGGTATCTGGGATAGTGGTACTGGCATCTATCCTAATAATAATACTGACAATGTATTATTCCAGACTGAGTTTAAACGTGGAGGTTACATTGGTTGGGTTAAGACTAAGACATCAGGTGCAGAGCAATGGCAAGTATGGGGTCCTATCTCTAGGGATGCTGACTCAGAGCATTACTCATTCGATCAATTAGCACTTGGTAGGAACAGAGCAACAGGTAGTAATGTACTACACACTGAGGGTGATGTTAAGTTTGAAAGCGATATCGAACAGATTGGAGATTATGAAAGAGAAGGTGACCTAACTAATACTGGTAACGTTACGATAACGGGAACACTCAACGGACAGGGTGCGGTGGACTTCGATGCCACCCTGAATGTTGATGGTAACGTTACCTTTAATGGGAACACCACTATTGGTAACTCCTCTAGTGATACTCTTACTGTCACAGCAACATCCACATTCAATGGAGCTGCTGAATTTAACAATGGTATTACTACCAATGAGATTACAGTAGAGAATCTAACTAGCGGTAGAGTAGCCTTAGTTGGTTCAGGTGGTAAGTTAATTGATAGTTCTGCCTTCACATATAGTGGAAGCAATCTAATAGTAACAGGTGACATCACCGCTTTCGCAACATCTGACGAAAGACTCAAGGATCATGTACATCCTATCGAGGATCCACTTGATAAGATACTCAAGATCAGTGGTAACACATTTGAATGGAATGACAAGTCAGGTAAGACAGGTCGTGACGTTGGTGTATTAGCACAGGAGATTGAGGAGGTAATACCTGAAGTTGTAACAACTAGGGATACAGGTTACAAGGCAGTTAGATATGAGAAGTTAGTTCCACTACTCATTGAGGCAGTTAAGGAACTTACATTAGAACTGAATGAATTGAAAGCAACCGTTTCGGAACTACAAGAGGACTAATGGCACTCCAGTCGTCAGGTGTACAGATATCTGCATCAGATATAAGAACTGAGTTCGGACCTAGTGCAGACTCAGGATCATTTGGGTTTCCATCTGCTAATATTGCTGTATCACTAGGTAACTATAGAGTAAGTAAGAGTTATGGTGGTATGACTTCCATGCCACTAGATCAGGGTGTTCCTCAAGCAGGTGCAATCAGATTCTCGGATTTCTACTCAAAGAGACTTAATATTATATCAGATTTATGGAGACCAATAAATAATAATACGACTAGAAGAAATGGAAGATCCCAGTATAATTCTGGGGCAGTTGATGTTTTAGGTTGGAGATCGAAACCTTCATCTAGTAGTGGATGTAAGGTCTTTATACATGTAAATCAAACTATAGGATCCGCTACTGGCGGTGATTGTACATGTGCAGTACGTACTGGAAGTTGGGATAGTAATACTAGATTAGAAACTAACATCGGATCAAGTGGTAGAATCTTTGGTGCTGGTGGACGTGGTGGTAACGGTGGCATTCCAGGTGGCGTAGGAAGTGATGGTACTTCAGGACTCGGTGTTGAGTATGACCCATCTGCTGTTGTTAACAATGGTTACATTCAAGCTGGCTACGGAGGTGGCGGTGGAGGAGGTCGTTCAGCCGTTGACCCATCCGACAAAAATGATTATGACCCCACTGCTGGAGGAGGCGGTGGAGGAGGTGGTGCTGGATTCCCGATTGGACAAGGTGGTTCAGGCGGTTCGGGTACATTCTCAGGGTCGAATGGCAATAACTCATCGCAAACGGTAGGAGGATTAGGTGGTGCTGGAGGTTCAGGTGATGGCACAGATGCTGGAGATGGTGGACGTGGTGGAGATCCTAGCAATGCACCACAAAGAGGAGGAGATGGTAATGAATCTTATGGTGGAGCATGGGAGACAGTAGGTGGTAATCCTGGATTAAGTGGTGATGCTGTTAGAGTAGTAACAGGAACTGCTGGTACTCCAGACACAGAAAGTACAGAGACATTCTCATGGACAAGAACTAATACAGATCTATACCCATTTGCATTCTTTGTTAAGTCAGGTAGTAACACAGGACCTGATAACTTTACAATCGGTATTGCTACTGGTACATCAGCTGGGGTAGGTGATATAGATGCAAACTTTAGGTTAACATCTGGAGCATTTGGTCCATTCTCATCTGGTTATCCTGATCCAATAGAAGGTCAAGCAACAAATGATAGTTATGTTAAACTTGATCTAACTGGTACTGGTACTGCTACTCTTAACTTTGCATGGACATGGAATGATCAGCTGGGACAGGATGGTAGAGCATGTGACTTTGTAGAAGTCTTCTTAACATCACCTACGGGTGGTAGTGTATCTTCCACTTATGAGAAGTTCACAATGACATGGAACCAAGAAACTGGTAGTTCTAATGCTAGTGTGACAGTTGTGAAACCTAACGCTGGTACACATGAGATGACAGTTAAGTTAACTGGTACATATCATACATTTGATGAAGATGATGATGGATGGACTGACACACCAGATGAGTATGATGACCAGACAGATCCTAATGATCCTAACTCATGGACACCAGGTCAGTTATATAATGAGGATGATGAACCTGAAGGTACATATAAGTCTGAAAGATATCTCCATGGTATTCTTACTGGTGTACCAGCTGGGCTGGCTAATACAAAGACTCTAGGTATACATGATATGGATGGTGATGATAACAACGCTGCCTTAACAGTAAGTGTTGTTAATACTACTACATCAGGCACAGGTGCTGTGAGTGGAACAGTACCAGCTACAGTTGCACCTAGTACGGTGTATGTTGGACAGGCTGGTAACTCAACTGGATTCTCAGTTAATTCTACTAACCCACGTCAACTGTTAATCCAAGGAAGTGGTAATGCATCCAGTAGTGATGACCTAGTAGTTAATGTTACTTCTGGTACATTTGCAGAAGCTGGTACTCAAATTAGTTGGACTGCACCTTCTACAGGTCAAGGTACACCTTCAAGTGGTACTACTTCAGGAGTATCCATAACCAATAATGGAACCATTGCAGGTGATATAGAATACGGTGTAAACGTCTGCTAAATATAACAAATTAAGGATTATCATGGGTAAAATGATTCCACCTAGCAGAAAGAGCTGCTATAACTTTAGGGTGGTCAAGATTAATAGGGTAGTTGATGGTGACACGATTGATGTGACGATTGACTTAGGATTTGACCTACTTAAGAAGGAACGTGTTAGAATAGCTGGTGTAGATACTCCAGAGAAACGTACAAGAGACAAGGAAGAAAAAGTACTTGGAATTGATGCGACTAACTGGATGAAAGAACATTTAGAGGGAGCTATTAAAGGTGGAGAAGAACTCATTATTAGAACTGAACTTAAGGGTGGCGTTGGGAAGTATGGTAGGCTTCTTGGTTGGCTCTATATTAACGATGATATTGTTTCATTGAATGAGCAGATGATTAAGGAAGGATATGCTTGGGAATATGATGGTGGAACGAAGAAAAAGGATTTCGAGGAACTCAAAAAAATTCGCAGGGAATTTGGGAGCATAGAGGAAAATAATGAGTGGGATGCTACATGATCTTTGAAAAAGTGAGTCTTGTTACTGGTGGATTTGACCCAATACATAGTGGTCACATACGATATTTCACAAAAGCAAAAGACCTATCAAACTATCTTGTAGTAGGATTGAATGGTGACCCATGGTTAACAAGAAAAAAAGGACAATACTTTCAATCTTGGACAGAACGTGCAGATATTGTACGACATCTTGACATGGTTGATGCTGTAATATCATGGGATGACGCAGATGATTCTGCCTGTGGTGCTATAGATAAATGCTTAGAAATTGCTGCTGAAGTTGTATTTTGTAATGGTGGAGATAGGGGCAAGGGAAACACCCCAGAGCTTGATAAATTCCAAGACAATGATAGAGTAACGTTTGAATGGGGTATAGGTGGTACAGATAAAATGAACAGCAGTTCATGGATACTGCATAATTATTTTAACCGTCAACGTAAACTACTAGGAATCTAATGAAAAAGTATTACGATAAAGATGGATGGGAGATCTCTCCACCTATAACTGATAAGGAATGTATACGTAGAGCATTATATAATAGTATAGACTTATGTGGTCTTGATAAGAAGCAAGTTCAAAGATTATATGTTAAGTATGGAGGTAAACAGATAATATGATTGAGAAAGGTGATAAGATAGTACAGATGGTTCTGATAAATTCTCATGAAGCAGACCACTTATATAAAAAACCAAACGGTACGTTTTACTGGCAACATCATAGGAAGGGTGGTGACACTTTCTCTATACCTGAGATACAATTAGAAATGTTCCCACCTGAACCACCTAAGAAGATAAAGGTGAATGAAGATGCACCACATCTTAATATTCTAGAAAGATATTATGGTAAAGACTGGGAACTTAAACCAGTAGAAGGACTTGAGGATCATTACTAATGCACCCTAACGGTTATACTAAAGAGATGATCAGGGAGTTACTAGGCACTTCTTGTCCAGAGTTCATGGCTGAGTCTGGTAATCAGATTAGAAGAAGAAAGGGTAGAGAAATGAGAGCAGGGAAGATACCCTATCCAAAGTATCCATCAAAGGAATCAAGGATGGCAGACACTTCTGGAAAGTTTGATGAAAATGGAAATTATATATACCCTGAAGGATCTGGATTTAATTATTGTGACAAAACAGAAGCAGGCCAAAACGTTGATAAATAATGCAGCAGAATTGCTTGGTGCAACAGTATCTAAGCATTATACTTTAAATAGTACAGGTAAACAAACCTGTAAGTATATCCTAGAATATCCAATCACCAGTTATGAAGATTAATTTTAAAATCATTGAGCATAATAATGTCAATGGTACTATCACAGTTAAAGTGTGTAGGAAACATTCTACCAGAAGTATTGACTCGTACCCACCAAGTATAATTGAAACTAGGAACTTGGATTTTGGTGACTGGGATTCATTTATGGCTAGTTTAGGAGCATATGCTGCTAGGGAAGCAAGGGCACATGAGGATAATGAGGATGTATTACAAGATAATTTACCATTTGATCTTGCTGATATTCATAAGCATAGGGTTGTGACAAATACTGATTTCTCAGGTTTATTGAATAAGGTTATTGATTTTGATGAGAAGATATTAACACAGACAAATCATCCAATATATGAGGTTGAATTATAGTGGCACGTCTTACTACTAGAAAATGTGATGACTTTGTACTCTGTATAGCAACAGGTAAGCAAGGTTACAAATATGAGGAAGATCACCTATCACGTAGAAGTATATACAATTACTTTGTATATGGTTCAGGTGTTATAAATGGTGAGTATGTACCTGAGAGAACATTATATGATGTTAAATCACATTTGTACAGAAAGGTAGAATATATTGCACAGCAAGACTTCTACATGATAGCATTTAATGTATTCGATAAGGAAGATGCAGACAACTGGAGTGGTACTATCATAGATAGTTCATTCACATGTAATGCTAACAATTCCCATCTACTTTGCTTAGATGGTAACCCAATAGTAAATGGTGTTGAGTTAAAAAGATACTCACATTCAAAACTAGAACGTAATAAACATTATGACATAACAATGAATGGTGGTGTTCTAGCAATATTTGATAAATACAAGTAAAGATCAGGAGTGCTGATTTAAGATGGCATCTGTTAATAAGAACTTTAAAATTGAAAAAGGTCTGGATGTCGGTGATCAGGCTTTAACTGTAGATGGAACAACTGATAGAACGGGTGTTGGTAAGACTAACCCTTCTTATAACCTAGACGTTGCTGGTACTGCCAACTTTGATGGTATTGTCGCAGCTGGTCAGATCGGTATTGGGACGACACAACCAGTAAGAGATGCTGAGTTTAGAGGAGATATAGGAGTATATCAAAAGTTATATGACTTTAACGATGAAAGTGGTACTAACAACCAAGCATTAATATCTGTTGATGGTCCAGCTGGTGCAGGTGTAAGTTGGACAACTCTAGCAGATATTGAAGTTAATGCTGCTGGTAGTACATTCCAAGTTCAGTATAGAAAAGAGAACGGTAAGTTTGGTGGTGCAGAGCATTTATATGCTAATGATGAGACTAACCGTATAGGTATTGGAATATCTACACCTGAGTACCTATTCCAAATTCAAAGACCTAGTGGACATCATAGCGATAATGGTTATGTTCAGATAGGTGGTACATTCTTAGATAGTAATGCAAGTGTTGGTGCTGCTGGATCTGTACTTGGTGTTAATAATGATGGAGAACTTAGATGGGTAGGTGCTGCTAGTTCAGAATTCAATATTATATTTGTATGCGAAGATGGTGATGATGTTAACAGTGGTTATAATATAACTGAAGCGAAGAGAACTGTAGGTAGTGCTGCCACTATATGTCGTGCAGGTATGACTATCAGGGTGACAACTGGTGTATATCCTGAGAATAACCCTATTGATCTACCTAGGAACGTATCAGTTGATGGTGACGATCTAAGAAACACACAGATTGTACCATTAAATGCTGGTAAAGACATGTTCCATGTTGATAATGGATGTCTAGTACAGAACTTATCATTTATTGGTGCTGCTAACACAGGTGCTATGGTGGCATTTACCCCTGGCAGACCTAACGAACATACTGGTGCAAGCATCAAAGCAGATGCAGTTGTGGTAGATAACTGGGGAGGTACTACTATAACTCCTACCAGTGCTAGTTACGACCAAGCAACTGGTATAATGACAGTCACGGCAGCTGGGCACGGGCTGGCAGGTCCTGTTGGAAAGAACATATCAACTGCTGTTTATAATGCAGACGTTGGTATTATAACAGTAACAAGTACAGCTCATGAGTTTGATACGAATACACAGGTCCTCTTTGCACCAGGATCCTTACACTTCAAGTGTGAGATGGATAACTACGCTACTGAGCATTCTTATCCTAGAATAACAGATCCTTATTATAAGATACTAAGAGATGTCAATATTCTAGACAGTGATACATTCGAGGTCCAGCTGGGCACATCACCTAGAGTATTATTTGATATAACTGACGCTGTTTATAATGCTACCAGTGGTGCAATGAAACTCACTATTGGTGAGCATAGTTTGAAAGTTGGTGAGAATGTAAAACTAGCACCTAATAGTCTAGGTTTCACTTGTAACTATAATGGTGATAACTGGCAAACAACTAAGACATATCCACGTGCGAGTGGTGCAGGTACGACATCAGGTGCTGACTATGCATATGAAACATCCTTACCAATACTGGCAAAGACTGATACTACTATAACTGTTAATGTCAACGGTGGTCAAGGTGCTATCACTGACACTACAGAGCATAAGTATGTTACAGGAACTGCCAACAATGCATTGTGGACAGGTGGTGCATACAACCATGTTCTTCAATCAGCAGATGCTGGAGCATTATTAGTTGGTGTACAGACTGTAGGATTCACTACTGAAACTATTGGTTTCACTTGTAAGACAGATAACGATACATCGGAGCATTTCTATCCACGTGCTACTGATCCTATTGCTGGTATTCTTACTGGTATATCATCAGTCACAGATGACACATTTACTGTTCATGTATATCCAGCTGGTGCTCAAGGTAGTGAGTACGTAGGATTTATCACACAGTCACCATATGTTAGAAACTGTACTAACTTTGTACCTGATTCAATAGGTATGAAGATAGATGGTAATGACTCAAGTAATCTTAAGTCTATGGTGTGTGACTCATTCACACAGTATAACCAAGGTGGTATTGGTGTTAGTATTACTAACGATGGTTATGCTCAGTTAGTGTCTATCTTTACTATATGTGATGACATTGCTATCTACTGTGGTAGTGGTGGACAGTGTGACCTAACCAACAGTAACAGTTCATTTGGTAATAAAGGTTTAGTATCTCAAGGTATTGGTACTGTTCATTATCAAGGTACACTTAGAACTGAGACTATAGAAGAGGATAATACTATAGTTGTTGAGAACCTAGGTAATGAAAGACCATATACGGGTCAGGTATTCTATGTTGGAGAACTGTTTAATAATATTATAAGCGTCAACGTAACTAATCCTGGAACTGGATACACAAGTACATTACCACCAAGAGTAACTATCGGTCCACCAGAAGGTGAGAACGGTATTACTGCTGAAGGTGTTGCTAGTGTATCTGGCTTCGGTTCTATTACTTCTATTGACTTAATAGCATCAGGTACTCAGTACAGGGGAACCCCTGAAGTTACTATTGCTGCACCTAACACTGGATTCGCAACAGCGACTGCAACTGCTGAGATCGGACCGATCTATTATACTATAAATAGTGCTACGACTCCTTCTGCTGGTATCTCGACTATAACAGTCGATCAGAAGATACCTAATGTTATAGGAATAGGTTCTACTGTACCATTTGCGAAGCAATCATTAATACTTGCTTCATCACATTCATTTGAATATATTGGTTCAGGTGTAACTATTGGAGTTGCTTTACCACAAAAGGGTGGAGTAACATTATCAGAGAACCAAACGCTGTCTATTGAAGGTGGTAAAGTTGTTCATACATCTACGGATGAACGAGGTAACTATCTCATAGGTGATGACTTCACTATCAATCAACAGACTGGTACTATCACAGGTGATGCTTTTAATAAGAGCATACAGGCAATCTTGACACCACTTATCATTTCACTAGGACAAGGATAACATGGCTGCAATTCCATTAAATAGATTTCGTACTATTACACATACTTTAGATACTAGCACAGTTGGTATCTATACGTGTCCACCAGGAGTTGCTGCGTTGGTTATCTACGGCAACGTGGCAAACACTGGTAGTGGTACATCAGTAACACAGTTTACAGTATCACATAATAGAGGTGCTGTAACAACTCCAATAGTTGCTGGTTATAGAATACCTTCAGAGGACGCTGCCAACTTCATTGATGGTAGATTGGCTCTTGAAACTGGTGATATCCTACAAATTAAGGGTAACCAGAATAATACTATGCAATGTATTATATCAGTATTGGAGAACGCTAAGTAATGCCTAAGTTACTTTCTGGTCGTGTTGGTGTAACCAGTTATTCTGGTATATCCACATCAAGGTATGAATGGTTGGGTCTGTCAGAAGCAGAACCAAACCTTAACGTACCAGCTCAGAATGATTATGCATTATTCAGTGATGTTGATGGTAACAGGTATTGGCAATCAATAGCACCTTCAGGTGCAGTTGAAGGAATAACTGTTCAGGATGAGTATGTCACCCCAGTAGGGTACGGTGGTAGTATAACCATTGTTAACTTTGTTGGTACAGGTGTTACTGCAATTCAAACGAAGCAGAACATTGGTGGTGAGACTGTTGGTGTTGCAACAGTTATTATAGACCAACCACCACAAATGGTGGGTATTGGTTCTGCACTACCAGGTGCAGAGAATATCATAGAATATTTGAACAGTGAGATAGGACTAGGACATACTGTTACTATTTCATCTGCACAGATGCCTAATGCTGAAAAGGCATGGTCAATCTATGAAACTTTGGTTATGAATGAAGGTGGGGATCTGATTATTGGGGATGGACGCACATTTACTGTGGACATCTTAGATTTCGGACAACTTTAACCACATAAATAAAACTAAGAAAAGAACCAGGAGTGCTGATTCACAATGTCAAAAATTAGAGTAAATACAGTAGTCAATAGGACATCTAATGACAAGGTTACTTTTCCTTTTGGCATAGGTGTAACTAACGGTGTTATCTGTTCAGGTGTTGTAACTGCAACATCATTTGTTGGTTCAGGTGTTTCACTGACGGGAGTTAAAGGAGAAACAGATATAGAATATAGAGATGGTAGTGCTGGATTAACTGGTATTACTACAATAAGAGTCGGTGCTGGTCTTACTGTATCATTAGACAGTGCTGGTATAGCAAGTATTGGACAAGATAGAAATATAACTGTCACACAGGTCTATGGTGTTCCTGGAGTTACAACCTTTAGAGCATCTGATGGTAGAATAAGAGCACAAGGTGCTAATTCACCTAACCTTATATCATCAAGAATAGGTTTTGCAACTGATATACGTGATAGATGGGCAAGAGATTTTGCAGGTTCTGTATTATATGCTGCTGATACTGACCAGTTATTATATGGTAAAGCAGTAGTATCTGGTACTCAAGGTCATTGGTCAGAATTAGTTAAGTCACAACATGCTGGTATAGTTACATTTACATCAGGTGGTGTTAATGTCAGTGCTGGCGGAGATGGAGTTAATAGTGATAGATTAAATGTTAGTGGTGTTGGTACTATAACTGATCTTAACGTATCAAACAACCTTCAGGTTACTGGTATAACCACACTAGGTGATACTGTTGTAAACAGTGCAGGTGAGGTTATCATCCAAAACCTAGACAGGGTTATGATGGGTGGTGTTGATGGTGCTGGAGCTCCAATAGGTTTTGCTGCAAGATATAATAGTGGTTCAGGTACTGAGTTATCAAATATATCTGGTTTACCATTTGTATTTGGTGATGGTAATGTAACTGACTTTGCTACTATTAGTGTTGGTGGTATAGATGTTGGTTCAGGTGTTATAACTGCAACTGCATTTGATGGTGAACTATCAGGTAATCTATCAGGTAGTATAAATGCCAGTGGTATTTCAACTATTCAGAATTTACATATTACTGAGGCATTACTAGCAACAGGTGTTTCTATTGGTACTGTTAGAACATTACAATCTGAGACATTACTTGTATCTGGAATTGCTACTGCTACATCATTTGATGGTCCAGCAACTGGGTTAAGTGGTACTCCTAATATTATAGTAGGACACAGTACTCATTATAGTATAGTTCCATCAGCAGATGATACCTATAATCTAGGTGCTAACGACAAACGTTGGGCAAACATATATTCTGCTGACATGCACTTTAGTAATAAGGGAGCATCTAACAGTGTAGATGGTACATGGGGAGACTGGACATTACAGGAAGGAGAAAATGATATCTTTATGCTTAATAATCGTACAGGTAAGAAGTTTAAGATCAATCTAACAGAAGTCTAAATAATAAGGTAGTATAATAGTATAATCCACTATGTCTAGAGCCAGAGAACTGGCAAAAGCAGGTGGAACTCAACAGAGGATAGCTGGTCTATCTTCACACGTTGGTGTTTCTACTTTTGCCTCAGACGTTTATATCTATGAGGATCTCGTGGTATCTGGTGACATTAATGTCACTGGTGACATGTCATTCGATGAGCAGACAGCGACTAACTCGAAGATTACTGGAATCGGTACGATAAACGATCTCTATGTAAGTCAGAATTTTACAGTTGCAGGAATTTCAACAATTCCACAAGTAATAGCTAGCACAGTTAACGCTAGTGGTATCATAACAGCAGCTGGTCTTGATATTGGCGGTAATTTTGATATTACTGGTAGTATTTTACCAAGTGCAGATAACACCTATGACTTAGGTTCAGCAGAAGCAATGTGGCGAGATGTCTACATTGGTCCTGGATCACTTTACGTTAACGGTCAGAAGGTTATTGAAGAAGATTCTTCAAACATTATCGTTAGTTGTGATGCTAACCAAAACCTAGTACTTCAAACCAGTGGGTCTGGAGACTTAGAACTTGATCCAACTGGAACAGGTGTGGTTCAGGTTAAGGGTACATTACAATTAGAAGACGGACAGAATGTTACCAACAGTGCTGGTAATGATGTCACATTTGGAAACAGAATTGCTGTTGACCAAATCATTTCTAAGACTGACGATACAAACCTAACATTATCTGGAGAAGGTACTGGTAAGGTTCGAGTTTCAGATGACTTTGAAGTTACAGGATCATCTAATTTCACAGGTGGTTTAACCATTGGAACTAATGGTGTTAGTGTAACGACTTTAAGTGCAACTGGTATTGCCACTGCAACAGGTGGTTTCGTTGGAAACTTGACTGGTAATGTCACAGGTGATGTTACAGGTGACGTAACTGGAGATCTAACAGGAGATTCAGCAGGTACTCATACGGGTGCAGTTGTTGGAGATGTTACAGGTTCTATCACTGACACAGGTGATTCTACCATAGCATATCTTAACTCAACCACTGTAAACGTTGGTGCGGGTCTGACAGTAGGAGGCAACGCAGTAGTCGAAGGTAACTTGACAGTTAATGGTACAACCACAACTGTTAACAGTACTACGATGACTGTTGATGATAAGAACATCGAACTTGGTTCGACTGCTTCACCTAGCGATGCTGGTGCAAATGGCGGTGGTATTACACTAAAGGGAGATACAGATAAAACTATAGCATGGGATTCTACAACAGGTGCTTGGGATCTATCCGAGGATGTTAATGTAGTTTCAGGTAAAAAGTTCAGTATTGCAGACACTTCAGTTCTTACTGCTACTACACTTGGATCTGGTGTTGTTAACTCTAGTTTGACTAGCGTTGGTACACTTGGATCACTTGGAGTAACGGGTACTGTTACTGCTGGTGGATTTACTGGAGACGTGACTGGTGATGTAACTGGAGACTTAACTGGTGATGTAACTGGTAACGTAACTGGTAACTTGACAGGTGATGTAACTGGTGACGTGACTGGTGATCTAACTGGTGACGTAACGGGTGATGTAACTGGTAACCTAACTGGTACAGTTAATACAGCATCACAAACCAACATCACATCAGTTGGTACACTCGGATCACTTGCAGTAACTAACAACATCACTGTTGGTGGTACTGTTGATTCACGTGACATCGCTAGTGATGGTTCAAAACTTGATGGTATAGAATCTGGTGCTACTGCCGATCAGTCTGCTGCTGAAATTTTGACAGCAATTAAGACTGTTGACGGTGCTGGTTCTGGACTTGATGCAGATACACTTGACGGTGTAAGTTCTGGATCTTTCTTAAGATCAGACACTGCTGATACTATGACTGGTAATCTTACCATGACTGGTAACATTACTCCATCAGCGAACGACACATATAACTGTGGTTCATCTGCTAACAGATGGGCGAACGTCTATAGTAATGACTTAGACTTATCAAACGAAGGAAGTGCAAACGAGGTCGATGGCACTTGGGGATCTTACCTTATACAAGAGGGTGAGTCTGACCTATTCATCATCAACAGACGTAGCGGCAAGAAATTCCGTTTCGTTGTTGAAGAAGTTTGATCACAACTAAATAACAACAAGGAGATTAAACACAAATGGCAATCTACGGACAAGGTTCTAACATAACCCAAACCACAGATGCTACGGCTGGAACATATGGTTCTGCTAACCAAGTAGGTCAGATTACCATAGACTCGGACCAAAGGATCAGTGGTATAACAAATGTCTCTATAACAGCAAGCATCAATGCTAATGCTAGTACTGGAGATGTTGGTACGTATGCTTTCATGCAACAAGCATCTGGAAACGATACGTACAACCCAGGCTCAACACTCGCTGGATCTTCACTAAGATACAGTGATGCAACTGGAAGACTTTACACTGGTACAACACCTTCGGGTACATGGAGATGTATGGGATATGACTCAGGTTCTGCCTTAGTCAACTCAGGTTCTGGTACTGGTTCTGGTTCAGGTTCAGGTAACGTATCAGGTTCTGTATCTGGTAACGTATCTGTATCTGGTAAAGGATCTTACGGTTTATCTAGTGGTACTGTTAACGATGGTTCTGCCTCAGTTAACGTGAACACAAACGTATCTGTAAACACAGAAGTTGCTTACTCAGCAACACTGTGGATGCGGTATTCTTGATTCATATATACTAGGAGGTAAAAACCAATGGATCAATCACCATACTACACAGTAAAGGCAGGGCGTAACCCTAAGTGGGCTAATTCTGAGCATAACATGATCGACTTAGAAGTCGATTTCATGGATTTGGTTGAGGAATGGCTACCATACTCAGCATGTGCAGACGACCCTTGCCAACATAGTAGAGAAGTATATTCTCGTGCTATCAATGGCGAGTTCGGAGAAATACAGGAGTATGAAGACTACATGAAGTGGGTTCCTGTCAACAAGACACAAATTAATGTGTCAACTGAGGGACTTGTACAGATTCTACTGGAAAAAGGAGTTCTAACTGATGAGGAAGTTGATACTATCCTCGTTGAAGAGACTTCAACAGTAGGTTTCGCACGTACATCAACAGACGGAAGAGCATACGAATATTAAATCATGAATTTTGCTGACTTATCTGATAAGTGGCATCATTCAATCTGTAGGTATCTGGGTCTCGACTCGGATACCTATTTTTATTTTGGTGTTATGCCAGGTGTCTGCCGAGAAGTGGCTGGTAGACGTGACTTTATGTACACAAATCCACAGTGTTTTAACAGTAAGATGGTGTACTCATGGACTGAGTACCACCATAAGAAGATAGATGACAGTAAATATGTTGACTCATATTATGGTACGTGTCCATTCTTATGGGAGGTGGGTGCATTAGCCAGCAAGAATAACTATGAACCAAAGGGTTCACTATTCTTCTTACCAAGAGATGATCAAGTTACTATAAGAGACTCGGATTATAGTAAGGTACAGAAAATAATAGATGAAGCACCACGCCCAGCCACGTTTCTGCTGCCATGGAGATCCTGTGATATCTGGAAGTCATGGGATAAAATAAAACTAGGTGGTGACTGTAGATTCATACAGATGAAAGATCCTGTGACCAGACAGTTTACACTAGCAGAAGCATTTTTACAACATGAGTTCGTGTACATTCCTTGGCCTGGTACTGACATGTATTACAGTGAATTTCTTGATAAGAATACTATAATATATGATGACATAACAATGTATCGTACTAAGACTTCAGAAGAAACTGAACGTGATGAGAAGGGTAGTGTGTTGAGGTTCTTGAAGTGGGGATATGACTATCTAAATGATGTGCAGAAGGAATACTTCCATTGGACTGAAAAGTGGAATGATATTCGTGTACAAGACAGAAAGTTCTTAGCACAAAAAATGCTAGGTCTTGATGTACTCAAGAGCCCAGCATCATTACATGAAGATTTAACTAATAGAGGATTCTTACAACATGAACACCATTATAATCAATTCAAGAATTATCAATATGATTATTATACATCATATGAATGGTTACGTGAACGAGTAGACAACTATAAACCTAGTGACTATTGTAGTAAGATCTATAGTGCTTTGTGAGTATAACTCCTTCCTGTTAGTTTCTCAATAAATCTCTTCCAATTATAACTAAAGAACTTACCATCTTTGATGCCTCGGTCATCCACATATAATTTTGCTCTAGGTTTACCGAAAAACAACTTCGTGTATTTTACACCCCATGATTTGAGTTGTGCTTCAGTTCGTTCTCTAGCATGTCTATCTTGTTCTATCTGTATTTGTAGTGGATCTTCGTGTATTTTACAGGCATGTAAGAATCCACGTGCTGTCTGTAGATATATTGTATCTCCAGCATCATACATTTCATTTATTACTGATATTCTATCTTCACGTGGTTTTGCTATCCATGGAGTACCATTATGAGGTTCAGTCAATGTACCATCTATATCAATAACATAGATGTTCTCCCTATCAAGGGGTTTAAGTGTTGACTCTGTAGTTACTCCTACTACTGGTTCATTCATTTTCATGGTAATTCAGGTAATTGTACACCTATGGATTCCATAAGCATATAGATTGTCCATAAAGCATTGACTTCAAATTCGTGATAATTTCTACACTTATCTAAGGTGATAGTGTGTATAATATCATGCTTTTTGGGTGCAATTAATAATACTTTAGATCTATCTGATAATGTATTTAATGACCTAACAATATCATTATTAAGTCTACATGTAACACCAATGAATAGATCTATATTATTATAACAATGGTCAATCCATTGTTGTTGCCATGGTACATCAGGATTGTCTGTCTGCAATGCTGTGATCTCAATAGCATTAGCAGTTACACAGAATTTACCAGTATGCCTAGCAATATCACTTGCCATGTGTTGACATATAGCAAGGTTACCACCATGTCCTATCAACCCAATACTCTTGGCATTGTTAAACATTTCTTTGGCAATATCTAAGTTAGCATTATATAAGGTCATAAATTATCCTCTACTTCTTTAATATGTTCAGGTCTATCTACTGCTCTTATCTTACCACATTCAAGATCAAATGGTATAACATTATATCTACCACAAAATCCAATAGTGTCTAACCCTTTCCAATACTTAACAAATGTCATGTCAAGGTTAGGGAAGTTTCTAATAACATCATGCCTATAGAAGTATAGTCCTAACTGAACAGTTATGTTAGAGCATACTACGTCAGGTGTACGTTGCATGTGCATTACTCTATTATTATTTTCAATCATCTTGACTACATCTTCATCTTCTAGTTCTCCTTCTTCTAACTTCCTAGATGCTTGTACCATATCATAGTCATTAGCAATACCATGAGATATTATATCATCTATCCATGATACTCTAGTCAATGGTTCATCACCCTGAAGATTGAACACATAGTCACTCTTGATTCTATCAGCAACTTCAGCAACCCTGTGAGTACATGTATAATGCTTGTCAGTAAGCATTGACTCATACCCATGTATTTCGCATGTACGTTGTATGATCGGATCCTCAGTTGCTACTATAACCCTATCAACATACGCTGATAGTGATGCTATCTCAGCAACTCTTAGTATCATCTCACGTCCATGTATCTTAGCAAGTGGTTTACCATGAAACCTACTACTGGACATTCTTGCTGGTATTACACAGTTGATTGTTTTGCTTTTAAACATAGGGATTGTTCCATGATGTAGGGATAGTACCGAATACTTTTTTATAGTGATCGTATATCGGAATGAAGTTTGGCATTACCTTATCAACAGTAGTTTGTTCAAGTGTTTCAAGATCACTTGTCCATTGGTCTCTTAGTTCTTTATACTGTGGTGCATTGTTACCTAGATCAGGGACGTAACAGTTCCTATGCAGATTTGTGATAGGAAATTCAAGAAACTTAGATAGTTCTTTGAGTGGTCTGGACAGTCTGGGATTCCATAGTTCTTCCATTATAACATGATGGACGTTCTTTTCACCAAAATACTGTACAAACTTAAGGAAGTTCTCAGCATACTTACCTACACCAAACTGACATATCTTATATGTATTGACCATTGTTATGAAATAATCATTGTGACCTTTACCCTTAGTGGACATGGTGTTATGCTTATTCCATATTGTTACAAACTCTGGAATATCAGGTGTAGGACATTCTGGCAATATTATAGTAGAACCCAGTTCAGAGAATAACCTTCTAATAGGATCTCTAAATTCTATCAATACTTTTACATTAAAGTGTTCTCTTAATTGAGGTGCGATTCTTGCATAGAATTCTGCTGGTAGATTCATGTTGAAATTACTGAAGTCAGCAACAGCATGATAACCAGCATCCTTAATGAAATCCCAATGCCTAGTATAGTAATCAATATACTTCTCTAAGGTCATAGGATACTCAAATAACTTTTTAAGGTACTTGCTAGTATAGTGGTAAGTCTTATCAGTATACTCTATCTGAGTTTGGTAATTACTCCATTCTCTAGTATCAGTACAAAGAATACCATAAGGATTATCATGCCATTCAGGATAGATCCCATTAGTGAGTATGTTATTATCGTATTGTCTATGCCTGTACCAGTCTCCAGATCCACGTATTCCAAAACCCCAATAGCACACGTGTTCACCACAATGCTTACCTAGATTTTGAGTTTTGAACCAGTCACGTTCTACTGTATGCTGATAATGACATTGTGACAACCACAGTGGTTCCTTCCTATGACCTGTATGACAATATCTATTGTCACGCTGTAAGGTTAACCACATGGGTGTAGTCGCTGCCCATCCACACCCAGTATTAAGTAGTAGTGTTGGTTTATCCATCAACTAACATAACCTATATTATGTATGGTATACTACATAACATTAGTTATGTTAGTTTGGATGACCACATTGCCATCACTTAATGATTTATACATGGGAGATACAGTAAGAACTACACAGGGTGATGTAGGAACAGTAGCATTTATAAGTGAGTCATACTTTACTATCCTCGTAACTAGAGGTCATCATAGATCAAGAGATGTACATTTGCTTGTACATTGGGACAGTGCATATACTGTCACACATACTGTAGAAAACCTTTCTGATGATGATATTATAGTATCATAAACAAGGAAAGAAACATGACAGTCAACATTGAGATTAAAGGAAACCTTGCTAGACTACTAGCAACTGAGGATCTAATGGTTGAGCATAAGAATGTAGAGACTGCTTCATTTAATGTAGAGTCTCGTATTCTAACACTACCACAGTGGAAGACTGCAAGTGAGTTTGTGTATGATATGCTAGTGTCACATGAAGTAGGACATGCACTATTCACACCATGTAGAGACTGGAATAAAGAGGATGCTTATACTCAAGTACCTATGGACTATGTAAATGTAGTTGAGGATGCAAGAATTGAGAGAATGATGAAAGAGAAGTTTGCTGGTCTTAATAGAGACTTCTTTAATGCTTACAAGGAACTACAAGATGATAACTTCTTTGAAGTAGAATTATCTGAGTTACCAACATATACTCTTATTGATAGAATCAACCTATACTTTAAAGTTGGTCTATACTTACCAATACCATTCAATGATGATGAGTCAGAGTTTGTAACTAGAGCATCTAAGACTGAGACTTTTGATGATGTACTTGAACTATCAAGAGATATATATGAGTATGCTAAACAGCAACAGGAAACTCAAAAGCAACAAGCAACTGCTGATCCTGAAGGTCAGGATGATGTAGAGAATACTGATGGACAATCAACTGATACATCAACTGATGCACAATCTGAAGGTAGCAGTAACAATAAGACTGAGCAAGAGGAAGGTGGAGAAGATGATGATGAAATGACTGCTGGTAAGTCAGGTGGAAATAGTATTGAGGAGTCAAGAACTCAAAGAGCATTTGATAGAAATAGTGACTCTATGATTGATAGATCAGATAGTAGAGAGACCACTTATGTTAGCATACCAGACTGCAACTTAGATAAGATAGTAATACCAGTTGATGTTGTTAAAAAGTATCTTGATGAGCATTGGAATGATATTAGAAATGATGAGTCAACTTATGATGAAGCACACCACGAGCATAAGAGAAGATATTATGAAAACTATTGCCCATTCATGGATGCTGAGAAACAGTATACAGAGTATAAGAGATCAGCAATGAAGGAAGTTAACTACCTTGTAAAGGAGTTTGAGATGAAGAAATCTGCTAATGCTTATGCGAGGACTGCAACTGCTAAGACTGGAGTAATTGATACATCTAAATTGCACACTTATATGTACAATGAGGATATATTTAAGAAGATCAATGTAGTTGCTGATGGCAAGAATCATGGTCTAATATTTGTACTAGACTGGAGTGGTTCAATGTCAAACATACTACATGATAGTATGAAGCAACTATTCAACTTAGTATGGTTTTGTAAGAAAGTAAACATACCATTTGAAGTATATGCTTTCAGCAATGACGCATGGTCAATAGGTATGGATGCTGAAGATTATGATAAGAGTAAGTATGCTTACAGGTATGATGATGGACTTAAACGTCAGGATCTAGTTAACAACATTAAACTTAATGATCTTTCTATTGAAGCAGCATTTCGCATGGTGACAGTATTAGACAATACATTGAACAATAGAGATCTTGATGCACAAATGAAGAATCTATGGTTGACTTCACAATCATTTAGAAATGGTGCATACCAGCATCCACATAGATTCCACTTATCAGGTACACCACTAAATGAAGCAATTATATCTCTTAAGAGTATAACTAAGAGATTCATTGCTGAGAATCAAGTACAGAAGTCTCACATTGTTATCTTTACTGATGGAGAAGGTTATGATGCTTCATACAATAGAAAGTCTACCTATGATGATTCAATCATGGCAACTTCAGTACCATACGATAGTGCTATTAGAGCAAATGGTAGAACATTCCATGTACTATCTAATAGATGTGACTTCACCAATAAATTGATTGAAGCAGTAAAGTCAACACTACCAGATACATCCTTCATTGGATTTAGGGTACTTGCTACTGGAGATACTAGATCATTTACACATTACTATGCAAGGAACTTGACTGTTGAGTACATTAAAGGTGAGATCAGAAAGAAAGGATGTGTATGTGTTAAGGATCCTAAAGGTATGGATCTAATGTTTGGTCTACCTCAAAAGAATCTTAATCTTGATACAGACTTAGATGATACAATGCCAGAAAAGGATAACATCACTAAGAGCGATATATCAAGAGCATTTAGAAAGACTTTTAAAAATAAGAAGTCTAATAAAATAGTATGTCAGACTTTCATAAGTCAAATAGCATGACTACTCCCAACTGGCAACATAACTCAGGTAAGGATGCTAAACGCATCCTTAAACCTAGAGCATTAAAATCTGCCAAGCAACGGTTACAGGCACTTAAGAGACAGTTGCTAAACCGACCACCAAACAACTCATAATACCATAACAGGTATTATAATAAGTACATAACAAACAAAGAGGATTATGCCACGCACTATTGACTTTACACCACACTTCGATTCTATCATCAATAAGTATGGAGTCGAATTGGATGCCGATATGATTAAAGAGTACGTTGCTTTGAATCCTGATGTATCATACCAGACTGTCACCAAGTATCTTAATGATTTTAAGATCAAGCGTGGCAAGTGGGTAATAAACAAAAATCAAAAGGAACAGCAACCAGTAGTTCAAACTATTGCTCAACCAGTACCAACAAATACTGATAGGTCACTTAAGAAGACTACCATTGATGTAGAGAATCTTGTACCTGATAAGGATAAAACATTTGTTCCTTTTGGTGGATTTAGTGACCTAAAGAAAGTAATAGCATCAAGACAGTTCTATCCTACTTTCATTACTGGTATGAGTGGTAATGGTAAGACTTTTGGAGTAGAACAGGCATGTGCCCATTTAGGTAGAGAACTTATCAGAGTCAACATCACAGTTGAGACTGATGAGGACGATTTGATCGGTGGATTTAGACTGGTCAATGGTGAGACCGTATGGCATAATGGACCAGTTATTGAAGCACTTGAAAGAGGATGTGTATTATTACTTGATGAGATTGATTTAGCATCAAATAAAATACTATGCTTACAATCTATTCTTGAAGGCAAAGGAGTATTCCTTAAAAAGATAGGTGAGTATGTTAAACCTACTGCTGGATTCACAGTTGTTGCTACTGCCAACACTAAAGGTAAAGGTAGTGATGATGGAAGGTTTATTGGCACTAATGTATTGAATGAAGCGTTCCTTGAGCGATTCCCTATTACATTTGAGCAAGCATATCCTACTCCAAAAACTGAGAACAGGATACTTAGAGCATTATGTGAACAACTCAACATACCTATGATAGGTGAGCATGAGGACTTCATTGTACATCTATGCTCATGGGCAGAGATAGTCAGGAAGACTTTTGCTGAAGGTGGAGTTGATGAGATTATCTCAACTAGGAGACTTACTCACATTATGAAAGCATACTCCATTTTTGGAGATAAAATGAAAGCAGTTGATCTATGCTTGAATAGATTTGATGATGAGACCAAAGAGTCTTTCAGACAACTCTATACTAAGTTAGACCCTACTGTTACTATCACTCCAGAATCGGAGTGATATACATATAATGTACTTCATTCTCCCAGTTTACCATGAACCCTTACCTACTTGCATTTGAACCGACTGAGTGGTACAATGAGGAGTATGAGAACTGGGATGAGGATGATTATAGAGATCAAACAGATCACTATGAGGCATTATCGGTCAAATTCTATTCATAAGCAATGCTTATCATTAGATACTTGACAAGCACTTCAATCCATAGTATACTTTGTATATGAATCGGGGTTGAGCAACTAGGAGAGCATCACTGCCGATCCCTGAGAACTGAGTTAGTACCTAACCTTGTAGTTAGGTGAAGCACCACTTGACCAGTTCAGACATCTCGGAGTGTAAACTGTCCGTCTTATGACGTTGCTTGTAAAACACTTTCCCTTCTTTGTTATGTCCACGTATGACTCAAAACTGCTAGGGTGTACCGCCTCAAACTATTACCTACATTAGTTAGAGGCATTATTCTATATCATGCTAAATCATGCAAATCTCTGGTTCATCCGCTATCACATCCGTATCATTTGGTGACAACAACAGCGTTGCTGTTAAGTACACTACTAACGATAAGGAGTATGGATTTACAGCGAAAGATCAGAATGTGATTAAGGCAGGTCTTGAGACCACCATTTCAAAAGGTGAGTCTGTTGGTCGTCTTATTGCTGGTTACCGTAGAAACGGTCAACTACAAGCAGTTTGATCTTTAAATACAACTGAATACTTTTATTAATTAATTTAATATAACCCCTATTGAGTAGGGGTTTTATTGTTTTTACACTAAGGAGTTTTTAAAATGTCATGTGACAATCATTTGGATTATAACACAGTCTGGGAGGCAATGAACTCTTTAGATGAGGAGATAAGAAACTTTCAACAAGCGATTGAAATGTCAAACGATTTGTTGACTGAGGCAAGGGAACATGGTAATGAGTCTATCATAAAGACTGCTGAATTACTACAACGATATGTTGACTGGCAATGGCATAGGTTAGAGTCAGTTGGTGTTACAGCATGGAATGAGACAGTTGTTAAGTTGAAAGACTCAGAAGAACCACTTGTTATCAACACAGGACTAGGTACTGAGTCAGCAACATATAATGTTGATCCAACATCATTTATTACTGATGATGATTATACATTGAACATTCCTGAAGATATGACAGTCAGTTTAAATACTGATGCTGAGATTCCAGGAATTGACATAAGTGATCTAGGTTATGCTGGTCTCACTCCTGAGAGTATATCATTAGATACTGATGATATTATAACAACTGGTATTCATACTGACTACTTAAATGATGCAGCGTATGGACTAGGTGAGGATAAACAACAAGCAGATGAGTTATGGGATGCAGTTGGGTTTAATCCTGATGAGGAGGTCAAATGAAACTTGAAATAGATGAAAACGATAGAGAACTATTGTTTGAATCATTATGTCATTATGATATGCACAATGAGTTAAACTCAAAAGAGAATGATTCATTCCATTATCTCTATGGTGAACTTTCACCTTCATTCACACCTGATGAAATAAAACAGAATAAGGAAGTGGCAGCAAGGGTAAGGGCAACAGTTCCACCAGAGACATATACATAATTGTCACAAGCACCCTTAACAGGGTGCTTTTTTATGTTATAATACTATTATGGAAAGACAAGATCGCTTCACTAATTTAATCAAGCACTCATTTGGTGGACAACGTGAGGAGATATTGATGTGTCTTGAGAATGATGAAGGATACAAGTTTGATAGTGCTAAGTTTGGTGAGCGAGTAGCATTTATAACTGAGGATACTAAAGGTGTTGCATCCAATGGTGGATGTGCATTTGATTGTAAGGATGGAACTGAAGCAAAAGCATTGTTTCTAGGTCAAACATATATGTGTCCTGTTTGTTCGTCTAAAAATAATTATTATTCGTCTAAATGTACTAGGTGTGGGTCTACTGAAAGAATTGATCCCAATGATACAAGATGGGGAATAGACTGTGAAGCACACGTCAAATATTATGGTCAGATACCAAACTACATCTTCAGTCACATTCAACCATTAAATAGAGATCTTGATGAATTAAAATTTAGACTAAGAGTTTTTCGTGTATCTGCATCTGAACCGTATTTCACTTCGTGTTTAGAGTATCAACATAAGCATGGGTCTAAACCACATAAAAATTTCATGCCATTTGGCAGAGATTTCTATATGTCATCACCTAGTAGATTGATAGATTGTACTATTACTGTTTATCAATCAAATGTAAATGTTGAGTATGAATATTATAACCTAGACAACAAATTAAAATGCTTAAATATTCCTATTTCAAAGTTTACCAAAAAAGAGTTAAAACAATTAACAGTCAAAAATGGAAAAGTTAGTGTTAATGAAGCAGTAAATGTCTTAGGAGTGAAGAAATCAACCCATGGTAAATTACGTGGACAACTTAACAGAAACAAAAACCATGTTCAACTTTGAATTAACATATAAGAACCAAGATTGTCTTGAATTCTTATCAACAATAGAAGAAGGATCTATTGACTTAGTGTTAACTGATCCACCATATTACAGGGTAGTTAATGATAGTTGGGATAATCAATGGTTTACATCTAACGAGTATTACAGTTGGTGTAAACAATGGATTGAAGAATTAAGCAGAATATGTAAATATAGTGCTTCATTTTGGTTGTTTGGTTATCCTCAACAACTAGCACATTTACTGCCAGTAATTATAAAGAATGGGTGGACATTTAGGCAACAGATAGTAATAGATAAGGGCATAAGATCTGTTGCTGGTAGAACATCTAAGAATCTTAAAATGTATCCAACTGCGACTGAATCTATCTACTATTTTCATTATGAAAGCAGAGATATTATCAGGAGTTATTTACAATCAGAAAGACAAAGATTAGGTCTTAATGGTAAACAATGCAACGAAATACTAGGAAAAGCAACAACTGGAGGAGGCACTTTTGCATGTATCGCAAGCGAGAAGAAACCACTTGAACATAGAACTTATCCTACTAGAATTGACTGGACTAAGTTACAATCAGTAATGAACTTACCAGACTATGATGATCTAGTTTACAAGTTTAATTTACAATCAGGTCTAACAGATGTGTGGACTGATATAAACTTTTATCATAAAGATAAGAAGATACATAGTACACAAAAACCCTTAAGTTTGATGCAAAGAATAATAGAAACTTCGTCAAATAAGGGTGATAAAGTGTTAGATATGTTTGCTGGTAGTGGTTCAACTGCGGTTGCATGTAAAGGTCTTAATAGACATTTTACAGGTTGCGAAGTTGATAAAAAGTATTATAAAGACTCACTTGAAAGAATAAACAATTCGTGTGTAGGTTATTTAACTGGCACATCCGATAGTGATAATCCATTACTGTCTGCTATAATATAAACATACAACGGGTTAAAACCATGGACATGCCTAGTATTATGCTAGAAACTGAACATCACATGATGGAAATTGAGTCACAGTTGTATGTAACAATCAAACGATATTGTCAAGAAAAGAATATTACTCTTGACTATTTTATGTTTGAATTTATGAACTTTGACCCTGAATCAGGTGATGGAAATGTTATTTAACAAGCATGAATGTGATTTAATTGTTTACTGTCTTGAGCAACAATCTATTGATTTCAATGAGATTGAAGAGCAAGATATGACATCAATTCTTCACAAATTACGTCAACAATCCCAACCAATTACTAACAACAACCGAGGTTAATTATGTCCAACGGATTATTAAACAGTTACACATTTGAAGCAAAGAAAATTGTATATTATTCTGTAACTGTTGGTGCTAATACTAAAACTGAAGCACGAAAAATTGCATCTAATTTTGAACATTGCCAACATTATGAGGAGGTTGAGTATATTGAAGGTGATGATTATAAGGTAGGTAAAATGTTAGAAACAACTGATGAAAAGTGGTTAACATGAGACAATTTACTGTAAGTGCCATTGTTGAAGGTTATAGAATTGATGAACAATTTACTGCTGTAAGTATTCATCATGCTATCAAATTAATGAAGGCAAAGTATTCATCTGCACGAAATGTATTCGTAAGAAACTAACAATGAAACAACTAACTTCCCCACAATGGGATGAACTAATCGACCAGTATGTTCAACTACAAATTGATAGTATGGATCACAAAGATATGTACCAATTTGTATACAATCAACTCGTACATGAGTTAGGTGAGATAGAATCAAGACAAGAATTATGTGATGATATTAAATACTCATTTGATGAAGATACATTGAATGAGTTAATAGATAACGTCACTAATCCTACTGTATTAGATGTTAACCAGACTGGAGGTAAGTATTAATGAGTAGACCAATTATCACCAATATCTACAAACGTAGAACTGCATTTAGTGATGAATTGTTATCAATCATTGCCGACTATCCTGACCAACAAATTGTTATCATTGATGAGTTATTATCTAAATTAAATCATATTCAATTAGATGAATTAGAGGATCTAATTGTTAACAACTATGATAGCGAAGAAGATGATAATATTACAAATGATGTTGTGACAGATGATAAACTGTCTACTTTTCATTGCAAAAGAGACTTAGATAGTTTATAGTATAAGAGTCAAACAAATACTATCATTTTTATGCCTGTTAGTTCTACTTCCACAGTATCAACAACTGCCAAAAAGAGAACAAGGAAAGTAACAACAACTCCAAAGAAGTCTGTTACTAAAGTAAAAAGAACTCCTCGCAAGTCTACTTCAAAAGTAACAACTAAGAAGTTAAAAAGACCAGCGAAAACAGTATTGACTTTAAATCATTATGTTCGTGACTATCAATCAAGAGTCAAGATTCATAACTATGAAGTACAACAATTCATGGAAGATTTAAAGGTTGGTTATACATTAGCAAGCAAATTGTCCTCACAGTTTGTTAATTATGCCAAGGAGTCATACAAAACACACTTCAACGTGTAACACTTCTCAAACTGTCACAAGCACCCTACACAGGGTGCTTTTTTAGTGTATAATAATAGTATAAACAAATTAAGGTTACTAAATGAAACTTTATTCCAAGAATCTTGATACAGTTATTGACTATTACCCTGTAAAGAATGTAGCAACTGGGTTAATACTTGATGACTACATTTTAAAGGTAACAAGTGATAACGAGTTTACAACAATGAAGCAGAATTATATTACTAAAGGTGAAATGTTGCATGAGATTAATATAAGATTAAGCATGTCTAATTTAGGTTACAAAGTAATAGGTAACAACGAGAATTTACCTCAGTTAGGTAATCCATTTAGAGACCTAGGTTAATGGTATTATTATTATTTTGGTCTTACAATCTATTCGCACTAAGTGTATTCATTTATTTAAAAGTTACGGAGGTTAAGTAACAATGTCAACCCTACATCATGCGTCAATTCTTGAAAGTTTAGCAGAGACAATCTATGATGAGATTGTATTAGTTAACTTTAGTGAATTGTCCCCTAGTGAAGAAGATTTAGTGTATGAAATTGCATGTACTAAAGCACAACAATCATTTGAGGATTTATGCCAGTAATTAACAACAAAGAAGTGCAATTAGCATGGGGTAATTGTTATCCTGATGATGAAATATCATTAGATTATAATGATTATGAAGTGCTAATTGACCTCGTGTTTGATGTTATCAAACAAGACTACATTAATGATGAAAAATGTAGATTAAACAGCAAATTACTAGGTAAACTATTAATTTTAGCGAACAAAGATGACTAAACAAACTATTATCCAACTCGCAGATTGTGTCAACTATGTTATACGAAATGATGACAAGTTAACCGCTTGCGATATACTTAACCTAATCAAGATTAGGTCTGATTTATTGTTAACTTATGAGGACAAATTAAATGCTTAATAGTGATAAGTTTGGCATGACATTCTGGTTTGATGATGACAATTACCTCATGTATTGTCCTACACAAACTAACAACTTCCCAGACTTTAATTGTGCTGGTTATGTACATGAATGGGATGATTTTAGCAATGTTAATTTCAAAGATCTCTTTGATATTATCAGTAAGTTAGTATTACTTAAGGAGATGGATTTATGAACTATTATTCACCTAAAGACATAGGAATTGGTGACAAAGTATTATATAAGGGCAGCGAATATGATGTCCTTATTAATTACATAAAGGGAGAAACTGATGCAAAAGGTTATACTCCTAAAATGAATCGTACTGTCTTAATTGATAGTTTAGATCAAAAGATTACCTGTCTTGATTATAAAGAACTTCAGGTAATTGAACAAATAACTTATCATGGGAGACTAATTTAACAATGGTAATGAACAACAACCTAGCACAATTCTTGTCAGAATGTTGTAAATCAAATGAACAACTTACTGACCTTATATGTACAAATTATGTTGAACGCTTAAATGATAGCGAACAGAACGATTTAACAACAGTTCTTTATACAAACTACAACCATTTTAAGGAGACTATTTAACATGTTTATTCTTCCAATTACCATTGCTTCATTGTTAGTAATAGCATACATATTGTATGTACTAATTGTCAACAATCCACACCATGAGTAAGTATGATATACCAGACAAATATGACATTCATTTGGTACTCAAACCCAATGAAATTAGAGAACTAAAGCAAGTATTTAAGACTGCATTTAGAATACATGATGACATTGATTCTATGCCTAACTTGTTAGATAAGTGGCAAAAGTTGTTCACTAAAATAACACTTCAGCATGATAATTATGTCAAAGAAAATTACAATGGAACTGGTAAGATTGTAAGCGAAGATCAAACATTAGGCAGTGGTTAACTAACAACAACTCAACTCAATCCCCTAATCAAAATGAGAACAATTAACAGACAATTACACTATGCAATGTGTAACTTACTAAAGGAATTAGCGACACTAAATCCTACATTGCATGAATATTGGACGTGTGAATTGTATAAATCAAATGGTGATATTAATGAGGAAGAGTGGATAGAATTGAACTACAATGACCTCTATGAGGATGTAAACAATGCACAACGATTACAACAACAAAATGTCAACAAAGCAAACTAAATCGTCATCTAAGAGTGATAAGAAAGAAGTGGTAATCGTGCCACAAAATATAATAAAATGGAGGACGCTAAAAAACTATTGATCGTGTACCAGTTGGGAAAGTGTCCACTATTACCCCACAATACCCTAGAATCGGTTATTATAAGTATATCGGGGAGGGAAACCAAACCGAGAGTCCTTAAACCAATTAGATTCTACATGAAACTAACTCCAATAGCAGCAAACCAAACTGAGTTAACACTAAACAACGGTACACAAGTTTTCTTCAGTTATAAAACCCCAGTTGCCGCTTATGACTCCGTTTCTGGCAAGTTTTTAAGAACTTCTTACAAATGGTCAGTAACAACTAGCAGACATATTAACAAGTGGTTAGATACAAGAATTGCTGAGAATGTTGACCAAAGTGTATTAGATTCACTGGTCAATTAGTATTCTTGACTAACAACTGAATACCCCTAATCCTAGGGGTATTTTTATACCCAAAATTATTAATCCCTTCACTAAGTAACAATCAATGAAAACAGTTAAATTAACAGATATACAACACAATCTTCTCTTAGATGTTATATCAACGGTTGCAAGTTTGGATCTTGATAATAACTATGAGGGAACAGAATTTGATGGACAATTTAATACTTTATGGGATGCAGTTATAGCAGCAAACTAACATTTAAACCCACCCAATTACCCCACTAATTATTATGACTTCCATGCCAAACTATCTCTACAAAAATGATATTAACCGAGAGATATTAGAGGATACATTGTTATCAGTTTGTATGAAAAATGAGGGTATCTTAGATATGTGCATTAACCACTTAGTTAATACACTAAGTGATAACGAGGTTGAAAGATGGGATGAGTTAGTATCAACTAACTTTTGGGATATTTACGAAGAAAAATGTGTCAAACGCCATGCTAATCCTGTGGCAATAGATCATAACAAACCAGTTGATATTGTACCTGAGTTTGATACACCTTTAGCAGAACAATACGGAGGATAAAGTAATGCAAATTAAACCCACAATTACATCCCAATTATGTATAGATTACTACCCAATCTGTGACATAAATGGTACAGTTAACAAGGATTACAAGAGAAGAGTAATAAGATTAAAAGGCAACATTATCAAAGATGTATTAATTAGCATCACAAAATACTCTTATCAGTTATTAGATTACACCGAGAATCACAATTACGTTGTAACTAATCAAAACAGATTACCCCAGTATTATTCATTTAATGAGGACACAATCTATGCCTAAAGTATCAACAACTATGCAACCCCTAAGTAACACCGAGTATCAAGCATTACTCGACATTTATAACAACAATGTCCCTAATGATTTCTATGCCTACAATGATACTTATTATCAAATGTTTGGCAGCGAAGGTGTTAGTGGAGCAACTCTAATCTCCCGCTTTAATTAACAATGACTAGACAAACAATTACTGTTAATCAGTACGAACAATTACAAAAACAATTTAACTTTCAAGATCAACAATATGGATCTGTTAATTGTTATCATTCTCCAAAGTATTACAACAACCCTTTATACTTTGATCCACTATCTTATGAGGTTATTTAACAATGAAAGAACGACTAATTCTCGTGACTGATTGTAACATAAAGGATGCAATCGGTCTATGGTATACTAACAAGTATTCCACACTAATTGATAAGATAAGTAATACTTTTGACCAAGAGATTACACATCTTTCATTAACACATAACACACTACATTCTCTGACCAGTTATGTATAACAATCTACCCCTAAATTCTGAACAGTTAGATACACTTAAGGATGATTTTGTTGCTCTACAAATTGATAACATGGATATGCAATGTTTGATTGAGTTAGCATCAGATTATCTCTACAATTCGTATCATAGATTAACACAAACTGACATGAAAGAACGTATTGAATGTTTATACTCAGAGGAGACATATTTAGAAATGGTTGATAACATTTTATCAGACCAATCTGACCAGTACAAACTAATCCCTACTCGCTACTAATTACAATGAACAAATTAACATTTTTATCATCACAATCTTCAGATGAAATGTATGAAGCGGATTTTGAATATGACCCCACTAAGTATCACTTAGAGGAAGAACAGTTCTTATCAGATAGTGGTGGGATTACAGAACAAATTGATAGTGAAACAATGCAAATCTTAAGACAATGGTGATAACAATGCGACTTAAATTAATGTTTAAATTAATATACTTAGTCTTTCTATTAAGTATGATAAGTATTAATTATGTGACGTAATAAGGTGTTCAGTTATTGTTACCTAAGACTGCACAATATCGTCAAAATGTCAACAACAAGTGTGCAAATCCTCGTGTATACTTATGGGGAGTAATTGCTGCCCCTTTAAAGACAATTAGTCCACAAACCAGTTACTAACAACAATTATGACAATCGAACAGGCATTTGAGTTACTTTGGGATGCACAATCTGGCACAGAATTGTTATACAATCTCGACATAATTGTCGATGAACTTAACAATTAAGTGAGGTAAATTAGCAGTCCTTCGTTAACAACAACTGTGTAACACTAAGTATCACTCAGGCTTGACAGTCTGGGTGAATAGTGTTATACTTATGACAGTTAATTTGTGATCTTCGATGATATTTTGTGGCGGTGCGTATATTAAAAAAGTACCTTCTTTCTAACCTACAAACGTTCCCAAACGACCTATAAATATTAAAAATCTTGAAAATTTTTTTGGTATAAAAAATGAAGATAGGGGGAAATGATATATGTATGAGTCCATTTAGCGGGCTGACCATAGGTCCTAGGGGAGATATCCAGTTATGCTGTATGGCTTCGAGGTATTCATTAGGTAAACTACAAGAAGTAGACGATCTGGAAGAGTTTTACAATAGTTCTCCACAGCTTGTGGAAATCAGGCGGTTGTTTTCCACAGGGCAGTATGGAACGTTTGAACCATGTACTGAAGCATGTTACCATAAGGAGATGGCAGGTGATACAGGGATAGTAAAGGTAATACAGGAGACAGAGGCAACAAAACTTACTTATTTTAAAGAGGACTTTGAAAAAATTGCCTGTGGAAAAAAAGTCCCTATAAGATTTTTAGAGGTAACTACGAGTAATCAGTGTCAGGCATCATGTACTATGTGTAGTAGTGAGTTCAGTAGTAAGTGGGCAGAGATAGAGGAAGAGAATAATAATAGTGCTAGGTGGAAATTCTTTAGAGGACATGAAAATCAAGGTCTACTAAGAATAGACGATCCTGAGATAGAGAAGATAGTAAAGGTAATACCAGAGTTAACACAATTTTGTTTAAAGGGAGGAGAACCCTTTGCAGATATTAGAAACATCTACTTACTGGAGAAGTTTGCAGAGTTAAATGAGAACAATGCTCAGATAGACATAACAACTAATGCTGGAATACTTACAGATGAAGAGTTTAAGATTATTGAGAAGGTAATAAAGAAAGGATGTCATATTAAAGTTATGTGTAGTATAGACAACGTTGGAAAGATATATGAGTATATTAGGAGTATACCTTTTGAAAGAAGTATTCAGAATGTAAAGAGATTACATGCAGTTGGATGCCAAGTAGATATCTATTTGACACATAGTACATGGAACTGGTTTAACTTTGGTGACTTCTTAGAGTATATGGTAGAACATAAAGCATGGGAATGGTTAGATTGGATAAATGCTTTCAATGTGGTATGGAATGGTCCCGTGGAATCTGACCCACGTATACTGTCTGAAGAGTTGTTCCAAGAAGGTAAGAGAAAGTCACTTGCTGCTGTGGAAAAGTATGGAAAGATACTATGGGATAATGCATGCTTCAATCCAGTTGATACTAAGAATGCAATTGAGAATAAGTTATATAAACCTTATACCGACAGTGCTAAGATGTTTATGGGACAACATTGGATATTCAAAGAGTATGTTGATATGATGAAGAAGAACAGGATGCATGATATATTAGGACTTGTGCCTGAACTTAAAGACTATTACTTCTATGGTAGGAATATTGAAGATAAGGAATGGCATTTGCCGAATGACAATATTTTATACTTTGATAAGGATGGTAAGGCGAAAGAGAAACCAGCTGAGTGGAATACTTAAGACTTACGTTCGTCTTGATAATATCCAGAAGTCATATCTTGTTCTTTAGTTCCATCTCCCACTGTTCCACCAACATTTCCTACGGTTGATATAGTACCGTATGACCCTCTGGTTGTTCTCTCTGATACTATACCGTATGTACCATCTTCTTTAATAGCATAATCGTTATTGTTAACGTGTTCTATTGGGTCTGATTTATCTTTCTTTTGCCAACACCAAAAATAGTGATGCCCTCCTTTTGACATCCAACTGGCATTCTTTACACCATTAGACTCTGAGAATTTTTTAGAAACACTCATCAGTATTGGAGACATTACACTCATCTCTGGATGACCTTGATGTTCACAGTATTGGAAGTCGTGATACCATTTCTGTTTAAATCCAAATGCCTGTCTTTTGATTTCTAATGCTTGTCTACACTCCTCGGACGATAAGTTCTTAAATCCAGGATTACATTTACCTTCTTCAGTTAAAGGTAAACGACATGCAAACTGCTGTAAACGTCTCATTGAAGAACGAAAATAAACCCTCCCTCCTGGTTTAAGTATTCTGAATATCTCACCAAATATTATCTGTCTAAATCGTCTTCTAAAGGTTTGACCACCCATACACAATACCACATCGGCAGAATTATCTTTTAAGGTTGTCTGAGCAAAGGATGTTTGTATGTCTACTCCTGGGTATGGTTCAATATCAATAGCACATAAGTTTGGTATGTATCTCTTATATGGATTAGTAGCACATGCTAAGTCTACTACTAGGTCATTCTCTGTTTTATTAACGTCTCTAATCATATTCCAACCACTTTGAACAAATCTGTCTACTATCTTGTCATTTAGTTCATCTAATGTAATAGTTTCTCCTCGCATTGCTGCTAATACATTATAAGGTAAATATCCACCCTTTATAAATTCCTCAAGCATTTCTGGTGAAATCTTTGTAAAATCACCTTGGGCACAGTATTCTGTCCAACGTCTTTGTGCATGATCTACCCTTCTTTGAACAAATCGTTCTACATCTTCTTGTATAAACTCAGAAAAGTCGGTGCGAACCTCTACTGGTTCACAAGGATCTGCCTTTAACTTCTGAATAGGAGTTCTATTAGGTAAAGGTGTTGCATTTTGATGATATGTTGGACTCATTTTTCCACCGTCCATGTCCAGAAATAGTGCTGTCTTGGAAATTTATTTAACTTATGCTTGTTGTTTTCCACATAGTAACTGCTGCTACCATCAAACTCATCCATATCTAATGCATTACCTTCTACATATAACCCTTCTTCTAGTGGCGTTCTTATTTTAAATCCAAATGCTTCACCCATTTTCTCTGGTAATGGGGTATCATTCTCTAATGTAATGGCAGTTATTACTGGATGCTTTGCTTGTTCTTCTTCATTCATCGTGCAAAGTCTATGCATACTTCTTTCATTCATATACTTTTTCTTTAATTTACGGAATTTTTGCTTTGGAGTTCTACAATATATGACTGCACCGTTCTTAGCAATACGTCTTACTTCAGTTAATGAAGCCTTATTATTAATAAATCTGAAGAATTGACCTGTTAAACACAATATTACATCAGCACAATCGTCTACGAAAGGAGTATGGGCAAAATCTGCCTGTACATCTATATCTTTATAAGGTAAAACGTCTGCACCTACACAATTTTTTATATACTGCACATAAGGATTAAACCCACAACCCAAGTCTATGACTAGATCCTTGTTCATTGAATTGACTTCCTCACACAATTTCATGCCAGTTTGGTCAAATCTGTCTATAACTTCCTTTGCATCATATGGTGCATTAACATTATCACCATATTGATATATTGCTTGTTTTACGGATTGGTCTGTTCTTATGTTTTTTGCAAGTAAAGCACCATTCTCATTTGTCCCATCAATCTTATCGGGGTCAATATACCATGGTAAACTCATTTAACTACCTCAACTGCTATGGGTTTTGATAAAAAGTCAGTTATTCTAATTATACCATAGGCAGTAAATACCTGCGGTATTATAAATGCAACCATTGCTACTACCCAGAACAAGTAATAGTAGTTCTCTTTATTTTGTGTTCGCATGAACATGACGAATCTTTTTTTATTTATAGGTAAATATGTTCACCCCAACCCTTTGGTAGACTACCAAATTCCTCTTCCCATTCATCATATACAAATTGCAACTTTTCCTTAATTATAGCATAGAATTCTGGTGTCATTGATTCACGTTCTGAGTGCCATTGATCTCTTAAACCAGGAATTTTAGGTGAATTTACACCCATTTCTGGCCAATAACAGTTAGAGTGAAGTTTTTTAATCTCATAATCTAAGAAATTTGATAAAGGTTCGGTTTTACCATCCCAAAATTCTTCCATTACGGTAGCATGTGTAGGAAAATACTTCTTCCATTTCCTATAATGCTTAACATATTCGCAATCTTCAAATGAACGGACATCTTGACAAGCAATAACCTTATCAAGTTCAGCAATTAAGTATTTCATAGCGTTTGGATAGACTCTTCCATGGTGAAGTCTGTAGTATCTGGTCTGAAATTCTGAAAAAACCCGTCTAACTGGGTCTCTAAAAATCAATGATACCTTAGTATCAAACCATTCATCTAAAAATGGTTTAAATTTTTTGATTTTTTCCTCCGATAAATGGAAATTTGAATTAGAAAAGTCAGCAACTGCCTTATAATTACTACAATGTTGTAATTCTAACCAGTGATTTCTATAAAAATGGCAATATTTTTGAATTGTAAAGGGAGGAGTCATCCAATTTATCTTTTCTTCCTCAGTAAGTTTCATAAATGGGGAGTGAACACCCACAATTACCTTTTTATTACAATCAACCCAATACTTATTGTTAGTTTTTTCTTCTATTTTTGGAGTTGAAATCTCTTTTTTGTACTTATCCAAATAATATTGCTTCGGAGGACCATCTATGAACCTCAAATATTCAGATTCTTTCCAATAACCAGGATGGCAGTACTCATTTTGAATCGCTAAAGTACACATTAGGGGAGTTGTAGCACTCCAACCTGTACCTGCTGCTATAAGAAGACTGGGAGTCTTATTAGTATAACGATTTTTATTCATTTAAGGTAACCATTGTTACGAATCTTTTTTATTCTTTATATAACTGAAGTCTCCCTTTTCTCCTTTTCTCTTGAGATCGCTTGTGATGCAATGTAATCCACCATCCCAGAAATATCTATGTCTGAAATTGATAACATGGGGTGTAACATTATACTCATCGAACTTTTTGAACAGTGCTTCATTGTAATTATTGCAAATTACGTTATTTTCGTCAATGACTAACATGTTTACATCAAAAACTGACTCTGCTGCATAATTTACCCAGTCATTCATCCAAGAATCTATAAATTCTTCCAATTCTTTGTTGTTTTCTTCACCTTCTATCCACCATCTGCCTCTATTTTTGTTTTTAATGTTTCTCCATCCTTCCATTTTATCCCAATGTGGGTCAACTTTGACAATATCCCAACCTGGAAAGTAATTAGGAGTTTCTACGGTGTTAACTGCTGCAAGAAGACCAGGTTTTATTGGATGCATACCCCCATCACAGTGTCCTGGTTCGTCCATAACGTGAATATTGTAATCTGGGAAGATTTTTTCCCACCTTTTTACACAATGATCTCTATTCATGTAATTAACTATGTTAACTAGACTGAAATATAGGTCTTTTCCCATTCTCCACATGGTTGCACTGTTAATATACTTGTCATAAACCTTCTCTACACCATTATCGTCACACCATTTACGAACAGGGTTCCAAACGTCATAGAAAAGGTCTCTGTCAACCCTATTATTAGATCCTATAGTGTTTCTTTCAGCAGCAAGTATCAATTTCTTTGCAGCTTCTAGATCTAAATGTGCTAGGAAACTTTGTCCGTTCAATAATATGTCATCTTTCCAGTTTTCTCTTATTTCATCCAAAGATCCCTTGAGGTCATGAGGTCTACCAGGTTGCATAGCGTCCAAAATGAACTTTGCCATGACTTGTTCATCATGTAGTCGTTCAGGAGTTTTATCCCAGTCGCCAAACATACCAAAATGGAGACCTTCTATATTATTGGGGTTGCAAAAGTCAGGTCCAGGCATAAAAAAGCGATCTCCCACCATTGCAGTGAAATCTCTTGGTTGCATGGGTGGACAAACCCTGCATAAATCGTTTTTATCCTTTGCCCTATCGTAATAGTCCTCATATGAACCAACATCCATCCTTACGATTTCTACATTAAACTCTTCTAACTTAGATATGATCTTTTGGTAGTCTTCTTCTGTTTCTATTGCTATCTTTTCAAATGTATTACGTATTTTTGGGTTCTCTATATAACTATAGAACTCAGGACTATAGGATTTTCCGACTAAGCAAGCTTCGAGAGGATCCCAATGTTGATGTACCGACATTATGACATATAGCAGTATACTATTTAACGGTTGTTCTCTTTGTTGGGGAGATGAACTAAATTCACCTTATGAGCAGCGATATTCTAGAAAAGTTGCTGAACATTTTGGTGCAGTAGATCATAATATCTCAAAACGTGGAATTAGTAATGATGGAATTGCTAGAACCACAATGGATTGGTTAAGAACCAATGATTGTGATGCTATGGTTATCCAATTTACTGTCACAAGTCGTTTAGATGGGTATGAACCCAATACAGGAAAGAAGTTTGAAGCGACAACTACGAATGGGATGAAAATGCATGTAGATATTGGACATGTTGACAAAGACCCGTATAAATGTGTTACTGTTCAAACCCCTAGGAAGTGGAAAGGGTTTTATCAAAGGTATTACCACCCCCAGTTGGGTATGGATGCCCTTTGGAAGAACTATTACCTGTTAGAGCAAGAATGTATCAGAAGAAGGATTCCATATTGCTTTATGACCCATGATGATTGGGTAATAAGTGAATACTACTTACCTTGTATATGGAAAGATTATGTTGATAGGGAACCTAGGTTTATTTGGGGTGTTCCTGACAGCGATTTCCTATTAAAGGATCATCAGGAGACATTACCACTAGGTCATCCAACTGCTGAAGCACATCAGCACCTAGCAGATTATGTTATTAGTGTGTTAAAATGATCATAAATACTTTCAATTGAAGGAGGGCTGATGTACAGTGTCTACCTTGATGAAAAGCAAGCTTTTCACCATCTTAGCAAAGAAGAAGCAGAAGATATCCAAACAAAGATGCGACAGATGATATCTGCTGGCATAAAAACTTATTATCAACCCGAAGACATTACTATTAAAGACGATGAAAAGTATACTAACATGGGCGAAGAAACTTAGTACGCCTAAAGATGCTTTACAGAAAGCATTTCCACATCACTATATAACTAGGGTTGAGAACCCAGATGGTTCCATTCGTATTTCATTATTACCTAAAAATGTTCAGAAGACTGATAAGGAAAATTCAACAGTGGCAGAAGTTGAGGAAACTTCGGAAAAGTGATCCATACATTTACGAGGAATGATTGGATTTAGTGAAGGTTTTCATGATGCTGCCATTTCAGTTGTAAAGAATGGGCGTATTACATATGCCAGTCATGCTGAACGATATTCCCGTAAAAAGCATGATAAACGCTTAACTGCCGAACAAGCAACTCTAGCGTTAGAACTAAATGGCGATGATACTATAGCATTTTACGAAAAAACTGGATTTCTCAAAAGATCACGTCAATGGTTCGCAGGTCAATTTGATACTGCGAAAAAAGAACGTGTTTTAGCACTAAAACCGACAGTTAATCACTATCATCACTTATCACATGCTGCTGCTGCGTTTCAAACGTCAAAATATGACGAGGCAGCTTGTGTAGTAGTAGATAGTATTGGAGAATGGGATACTGCAAGTATATGGAAGGCGAAATATGAAAATGGAGTTGCGAAATACTATAAAAAGTGGAATATGTGTTATCCAAGGTCTATTGGACTCTGGTATTCTGCTTTAACTGATTATGTTGGTCTAAAACCCCTAGATGAAGAATATATCTTCATGGGAATGAGTGCCTTTGGAAAACCCTGTCATACCAAGCGATTACGGAGACAATTATGGGCAAATAATCACAAAGGTATAAGAAGACCGATAAATGGAGACCATGTAGACATCGCTGCTAGTGCTCAAGTAGTGTTAGAGGAGGAGTTAAGTAAGATATTCAAGATTGCTCTTAAGTTTAGTGATAATATTTGTTATGGGGGTGGAGTTGCATTGAATTGCGTTGCTAACTCTAAGTTGCAAGTACAGTGTGATGATAACTTATGGATTATGCCCAATCCTGGCGATGCTGGTGGGTCATTGGGTGCTGCTTTGCTTTCTTATGGTAAAAGAGTTCCATTTAGTCCGTACTTAGGTTATAATATAGAGAAACCGTGTGATCCTAAAGAAGTTGTCGAAGAAATCCTCAAAACTGGACTCGCTGGTGTTGCAAATGGTCGTGCTGAGTTTGGTCCTAGGGCTCTTGGTAACAGAAGTCTATTGGCGGATCCGAGAAAAATGGAGAACAAGAGAAAAGTAAATGATATTAAGAAAAGGCAAAGATTTAGACCATTTGCACCAGCAATACTAGAAGAGCATGCAGTAGACTACTTTGATATGCCTAGGCAGTCAAGGCACATGTCTTATGTGTACTCTGCAAAGCGTGGTAGTGCCATTCCAGCATGCATACATGTCGATAACACTGCAAGAGTCCAAACTGTCCCTAAGATCTCTTCTAGCGTCATTAGACCCATACTGGAGTGCTGGTATGAAAGAACAGGGTGTCCTGTCCTCTTGAATACGTCATTAAACATTCGTGGCATGCCCATGGTAAATACAATAGATGATGCTGTAGCATTTTCTACAAAATACGATGTAAGGGTATTCTAGTATGTGGATAGATGAGAACCCAAATAAAATATGGACTCAAGAAGAGTATGAGTCTATAAAAAATAGTAGTGTAATATGCAATTTGCCATTTCAGCAGTTGCGGAATGGTACTGGGATAAATTATCAACCATGTTGTTGGGCTAGGACTCTGACCCCAAATGGTCCTCAGAACACGGTTCCTTTTGATCATTTCAAAGGAGAAGAGTTTAATGAATTGCGAAAAGATATGCTATTGGGCAAGAAGACTCCTAGATTAAAGCATTCTTGCGATTTATGTTGGAAAAATGAGAAAGAAAGTGGATGGTCGCCAAGAATGGAAAATCTACTTAATGTAGATTGTCTGCAAAACTTTGATAAAGAAGGAAAGATGGTTGAAACAGACCATAGGTTCATTAAGTTAGAATTAAATGCATTTGGTAACTACTGCAATCTTCAATGTTATGAGTGTCAGGTAGACAACTCTAGTGGTAGACTACAAGCAGCAAAACAACTTGGTAAGATAGATCCAAAATGGTTGGGATTATTACAACGCTATTCATTTGTTGATAGGGATGTTAAAAAGGTCAATCCAGAGCAATGGCGTAAATTTAAAAATGATATTATCAAGCATGCAAAGAATATTAGGGTTATAGTCTTTTGTGGGGGAGAACCCATGATGATGAAATCGCATTTTGAACTTCTAGATGAATTAATAGAAGCAGGTGAAGCGAAAGGTATTGAATTGGGGTATGTTTCAAATATGACACATACTACTATTGATAAGATGAAGAAGTATCTTGACGCTTTTAGGTGGACAGAGTTTCAATGGTCTGTAGATGGTTTGACTGAACGTAACCATTGGTTGAGATATCCTACAAATTGGGATACTACTATCAATAACGTATTTGCAATGCGAGACTATCTCCATCATTCTAATCCAAATTGGAAGATAGGTAATTTTAAATGTACTATAACACCAAGTATCCTTGGTATATTGCAGTTACATAAAACAGTACAGTGGATGAAGGATAATGATATATTTGGTGATGATAATGTACTTTTGAATAGAATTGAAAACCCTGCATTTTGTCAAACCCGACATTTACCAGATGAAGTAAAAGAACAGATAGCAGATAATGTGAAAAGTGTATCCGATCATATATACCAGGACATGATGCAACCACGGAGTGAACATCTGTGGAAAATTGCATTAGAATATTTTGATAAAACTGACCAAGTACGTGGAGACACGAATTGGAAAGAAACATTCCCTGAATTAGCGAAGTATGCTTTGGAGTACCCACTATCTTGACTTTAAGTTCAAGGATGAGAATGTTCCCAAGTCAAGTTGGGAGATAGTATATGATGCCATCAATATTATGGCAATTGATTGCGAAGACGATAAAACTGCGGAAGATATAAAGGAAGAGTTAGCAGAATATTATAAGATTGAAGTTATACGGTGGGATTTGAAGCCAACTCCACAACAAGATTTCACATACTATGTGCTACCTGAAAATGATGTATGGTTTTGCGATTAACACCTTTGACAAACCGCTATATATCGTGTATGATCCTTTTGGGTGATACCCGTTTACGTAAACACTTGAATATAGTATGGCAAAAGGTTTTAAGGTTGTAACTCAACCTCCTACTGCTAGTCAGAAAAAGACAGAAGAACCAAAAACAATTGTAGATAAAGGCAGAGAAGCAATCAGAGGCAAGTCTATTGTCTTCTGCTTACCTGGTCGTGGTGTTTCATACACATATCTAAAGAACTTTGTTCAACTGTGTTTTGATCTAGTACAAAATGGTGCGAGCATTCAAATCTCACAAGATTACTCCTCCATGGTTAACTTTGCACGTTGTAAGTGCCTAGGAGCGAATGTTCTAAGGGGACCTGATCAGTTACCTTGGGATGGTAAGTTAAAATACGACTATCAACTCTGGATTGATAGTGATATCGTTTTTGGACTAGAGCAATTCTATCGTCTTGTCTTAATGGATAAGCAGATTGCTGGAGGATGGTATGTAACTGAAGATGGTAAGACAACTTCATGTGCTCATTGGTTAGAAGAGGACGATTTCAAAGAAAATGGTGGAGTCATGAATCATGAAATGGTTGATGGCATACAAAAACGTAGAAAACCATTTACTGTTGACTATTCTGGATTTGGATGGTTACTTATTAAGCATGGTGTGTTTGAACATCCTGAAATGAAGTATCCTTGGTTTGCTCCACAAATGCAAGTCTTTGATTCTGGTGAAGTACAGGATATGTGTGGTGAAGATGTCAGTTTCTGCCTAGATGCTATCAAAGCAGGTATTGAGATTTGGATTGACCCTGCATGTCGTGTTGGTCACGAGAAGACAAGAATTATATAAGTATAGTACAGAAGTGCATGTCCGAAATGACAGATCGATACAATATTTTTATTCAAGGTGAATTAGAATACGATTCTATTACCGAGGAAGAAATGTTCGATATAACCCAAGATCTTGCTGATAAGTTTTATTCAGAAGGTACTCCCCATCCTGACGATGTTGTGGTAGAATACCTAGGCAACGAATTAGACTAATGGCAGCAGGTTTTGGAACCCTAGACAAGATGGAAGCAAGACCAAAACGTACTAGGCAAGGAAGAGGAAAGCATACTAAATATGCTGCTACTTCTAAAAACAAAGCTAGGAAACGTTACCGTGGACAAGGCAAATAAAGGGGGGATCTTCGGATCCCCTTTTTTTATGGTCTAAATAAGGATAAATACATCGAATTGTAGAAGACCAGTGCCTCTTCAAGAAGTATCACGGGGATTTAAAGACATTTCATTGTCCTTTAAACGGCATCCGATAACTTCAGACTTACTTCCGCTAAAAAATGAGGACGCTATTAAAAAAGCAGTCCAGAATCTTGTTCGTACCCAAATAGGGGAAGTATTCTTTGATGAATTGCTTGGCACTAATGTAACTGGATCATTATTTGAGTTAGCAACAAGGGATCTTATAGATCCACTAGAAACACAGATTCAACTGGTAATACAGAATAATGAACCAAGGGTAGATCTTAAATCAGTAAGGGTTACATCAAAACCTGATGATAATTTATTAAACATTGAGATACGTTATGACATAGTTGGTCTATCACTTCCTACTCAAACTGTTTCGTTCGTATTAGAACCGACTAGACTATAATGGCACTACAACAGTTCACAAACTTAAACTACGAGGACATTAAGACCTCGATAAAGGATTATCTACGGGAGAACTCCAACTTCACGGATTTCGACTTTGAAGGTTCTAACCTTTCAGTACTTATCAATACTTTAGCGTATAACACATATATTACAGCATATAACACCAACATGGTTGTTAATGAGTCATTTATAGACTCTGCAACGCTCCGTGAGAACGTTGTTTCCCTTGCACGTAACATTGGGTATGTTCCACGTTCTAAACGTGCTGCAAAGGCAACTGTGTCGTTTCAGTTAGCAGGTATATCTTCATCAACTAAGACTATTGAAATACAACCAGGTTTAATATCAAATTCAGACGTACAAGACACAACCTTCTTATTTTCTATTCCTGATAAGATTACTTTACCAGTATTAGAAGGAGAATCGTTTGGTGAGTTTGATATATTCCAAGGGCAGTATCTAGAAAACGCATGGACAGTAAATAACTCACTTGAGTCTGAAAGATATGTTTTACCGAATGATAGTATTGATACTTCAACGTTAAGAGTAACAGTTCAAGAATCAGGTACATCTACTGTTGAAGAACAGTACACAATGGTTGATAATATTGTTGGTGTTACTTCTACTTCTAATATCTTCTTGATTCAAGAGACTTCTGATGAAAGATATGAGTTGTTATTTGGAGATGGTGTCTTTGGTAAGAAACTACCAAATGGTGCAATTGTTAGAGCATCTTATATTAAGACTCAGGGTAGAGCAGCAAATGGTGCTGTTGGATTCAGGTTTGTTGGTCAGATAAGGGATGATAACGGTGCTAAGTTAAATAATATCGATCCTTTGTTGGATACTGTATCTCAGGCAGAAAATGGAGATGATATTGAGTCATTACAATCGGTTAAGTATTATGCACCAAGGTTGTATAGTTCTCAGCATAGAGCAGTTACCGCAACTGACTACGAAGCAATCATTCCTTCAATCTATCCTAATATCCACTCAGTCAGTGCCTATGGTGGAGAAGAACTTGACCCACCGCAATATGGTAGGGTATTCATTGCTGCAAAACCCAGAAACGGTAGTTACCTGTCCGACTATACTAAAAAGCAACTATTAAAGTCTTTAAGGAGTTATACCGTTGCTGGTATTGTTCCTATGTTCATAGATCTTAAATTCTTATATGTTGAGATCGATAGTTACGTTTATTATAATACTAATTTCATTGGAGATCCAGATAGTTTAAAAGCATCCATATATAACAACTTAACTCAGTATGCAGTTGAATCTGAGGTCAACCAGTTTGGTGGTAGATTCAAATACTCCAAGATTCAGACTCTAATTGATAATGTTAATAGTTCTATCACTTCTAACATTACTATGGTTAGAATGAGGAGGAATTTAGTTGCAAAAGTTAATCAGTTTGCACAATATGAATTGTGCTTTGGAAATGAGTTCTATTGTGGTAATGATACTTACAATATTAAGTCTACTGGATTTACTGTTAGTACATTCAGTGGAACTTGCTATTTTTCCGATTCTAAGATAGAAGGAACCTCAAAAGGCAACTTATTCTTGTTTAGAAAGAAGACAGATGATGAAATAGAGATCTTAAGTACTAAGTTTGGTACTATTGACTATCAGAAGGGTGAAGTGCTTATAGATACTGTCAATATTACATCTACTGTCAAATCCAACAATATCATTGAGGTTCAGGCAGTTCCATTATCTAATGATGTACTTGCAAGACAGGAATTGTATTTGCAACTTGATGCATCCAATAGCAACATCTATATGAGGCAAGATGTTATTTCTTCTGGTAGAAATACATCTGGTACTAGATTTGATGTTCAATCTTCCTATCAAAACGGCAGCAAAACTCGATAATGATAGAAACTTCAATATACAAGGTAAAAATCAATGATGTTGTTCAGAGCCAAATTCCTGAACACATCAATACCGATAATCCATTATTTGCTGAATTTTTAAAGCAATATTACATATCACAAGAATTTCAAGGTGGTACTGTAGACATTGCTGATAATTTAGTTGAGTATAAAGGATTATCTCGTATTACTAACGAGAATCTTGTTGGAGTCACCAGTTTGACTGCATATGTCGATGGTCGTTCTGATACTATCAATGTTCAGTCAACTAAAGGTTGGCCTGAGCAATGGGGTCTTCTAAAGATTAATAATGAGGTAATAACCTACACAGGAATCACAACTAACTCCTTTATGGGTTGTGTTCGTGGTTTTAGTGCTATTGAGAAGAATGAGACTACTAATAAACCAGAATTTTTAACATTTACATCAACTGGTATTGGTACTCATGCTAATGAAGCACAAGTTACCAATTTAAGCAATATCTTCCTAAAAGAGTTCTTAAGGAAGTTAAAGATACAAGTATTACCTGGATTTGAAGAAAGAGGACTATTTGGTGAGTTGGATGAAGCAAATTTCATCAGACAGGCAAAAGACTTCTATGCAACTAAAGGAACACCCGAAGCATTCGATATTCTCTTCAGAGTTCTCTATAATGAAGATGTTGACTTAGTACAACCACAAAAATACTTATTCAAACCTTCTGATGCCGATTTCATTAGAAATACGGTTCTTTTGTGTACTTTGGTTAATGGAGACCCACGTAGAATCTCTGGAGAAACATTATTCCAAGATACGACCCCAATACAGTCATCTGCTGCAATTTATGATATAGAAGAGTATGTAATCAATAAAAAACGTTATTATAAAGTTTCTTTATCAACAGATACAATAATTGGTAATTTTGAACCAATTAAGAAGACTTACATCACAGAATTTGGTGCTTTAAGTACAGACATCTTAAATGTCGATTCTACGGTTGGATTTGCTAGTGAAGGCGTTTTAAAATTTGGTGGAGACAGATTAACGTATGGTGCAAAGAGTTATACTCAATTTAGGGATATTAAAGGATTATCAAGCACTGCTGGTATAGGATCGACTGTAAGTTCAGGTTTGAACGTATATTCTTATGAAGAAGGTGATTTAAGCAATAGAGTCGAATTACAAGTCGTAGAAGTCTTAAATGACTTTACTGGAGTTGCTCAGAACCAAAATGTCGGATCTGAGATTAATGTTAGAAGTTTAGGTCTTGAAAAGGACGAATTGCGTTATAATGCTTGGATTTACAATACACCTTCCAAATATTCTATATTTAAAATTGATTTAGTGTCACCTGGCACATATGAGTTAATATTGGAAAATAAGAACCAATTATACGTTGATGACAATATAACTGTATATGACATTAATACTGATACTCCAGTTCCCGCAAAGGTCACAAGTATCATAAGTGACCTAGTTATTCGGATTAATGCTGGTACACTCGATTTAACCAGAAATCATTACCTTAGAAGAAATTTAAAGACAACTAACACATATACTGCTGATGTTCAGAATACTTATTCAAAAGGAACTGATTTATACGTTGCATCAAATAGTATTCCACATTGGGAAATAAATGCCGATAATAAGATAAGAACATTTAATAACAGTCAAACTGGACAAACGATTAATATAAGTCAGCATAATTTCACTACTGGTGAATTAGTCGTATATGAGCATATTAGTGACTGGGATAGTAGTGTAGGTCTGAATACTGCACAAGGTTACTATGTTAAGAAGATAAACGACAATCAGATCAAATTAGCATCTACACAAGAGAATGTTAGGAGTGGTGAGTATATTGATGTATTCAGTGTAATAGCTGGTGTATCAACCCATAGACTAACACCGTTTAATCTATATGGTCATACTCTAGGTGGGCAAAAATTATTCAAGAGAATACCTATACCAACCTATCCACCTATCCCATCTTCTACAGGTAAGAAATCTGTAGCATCTGAAGGTGCTATTGGTTTATTTGCCAATGGTGTTGAGATTGTATCTTACAAGTCACCAGATAAAGTATACTTTGGTGCTATAGACTCTGTAAGCGTTCTAAACAACGGAGAAGGTTATGATGTCGTAAATCCACCTAGACTGTCTGTAAGGGAAAATATCAGTGGTGTAGGGGCATCTGTATATGCTCATGTAAGTGGTGAAGTTGTTGATGTTATTGTAGATAATGAAGGTGTCGATTACTTAGATACACCTATCGTATCAATCACTGGTGGCGGTGGTCAAGGATACGCTGAAGCAAAGATGAAAAGAGTTCCACATGAAGCAGTCTTTAATAGTGCTTCTGTTGGTGGGGTTGTTAGTACAGAAGATAATACATTTACCTTTAAAACTCCACATGGATTCCATGTTGGTGAAGAGTTAATCTATTCTACTCAAGATACTACACCAATTGGTATAGGCACAACTCCTGGTAATTTGGTAGATAAAGCATCATATTTTGCTATACCAAATCCTAATGATGACTTTAAGATGACCATTACTGATAGTAAGAATAATTCTCTTGCTGGTATTGGTACTATAGACATCACACAGAATGGTATTGGATACCATATATTTGAAACTAGAGAAAGAAGATTGAAGGTTGATAAGGTTAGAATTATAGATGGTGGTAGATTCTATAATAAAGAAAATACATTAAGAGTACCAAATCCAACTGTAGATCATAGGATTAATAAGTATACCAATGTAATCTATGTCCCTAATCATGGATATGCTGATAAGGATGAGATCCAGTATGTATGTGACGATCCTATAAGTGGTCTAGACAATAAAGGTCTTTATACTGTAGAGAAATTAGATGATGATAACTTTAAACTTGGTGTAGATTTTGGTACTGTAACTGCTGGTATTCATACCTTTAGGTATGCTCCTATTGAAGTTACTATCAAAGGTAGACAAGGTATATCTACAGACCCTGCATCAGCATCACCTATTATTCGTGGTTCTATAGATCATATTCATATCATAGATGGTGGTAAGAACTATGGTTCTACCGTTATGAACGATAACTTTAGAGTTCCTATTGATATTATTAAAGGTAGTGGTGCATTGCTGAGACCATATGTTGTTAATGGTAGAATAGAGCAAATCTTTGTTAAGGATGGTGGTAAGGATTGGTATAGTATTCCAGATATCATTATTGAAGGAACTGGATATGGTGCTAAAGCAAGAGGAAGAGTTAATAATGGAAAATTAGTCGGTGTTGATATTATTGACAAAGGTGGTAACTATCAACAATCTAATACATTCGTAAGAGCAGAAACACCAGGTAAGAACAGTATTCTTTCCAGTAATATTAACTCATGGACTCTTGATGAAGTAGATAGACATTATGATATGGTTGGTGATGATGATGGATATATTGATACACCAACTAAGAGTGCTTATGGTTCTAAGTATGTTAACTACTATGCTCCTAAGAAATTAAGAGAATTCTTAGGTGATGATAATAATGGACATTCTCCTATTTTAGGTTATGCCTATGATGGAAACCCAATATATGGTCCTATTGCAAATCATAATGTAGATGGAACTGGTGGATTAAGGTTAATGAAGTCCAGTTATGCACTTCAGAATTTTGGAATTAGAATTAATGGACCTGATTATACAGAGTATCCAGCAGGGGCATTTGTAGAAGACTATGCTTATGTTGAAAATTATGGAGATCTTGATGAGCATAATGGTAGATTCTCTATTACACCAGAGTATCCAAATGGAATCTATGCTTACCATGTGACAGTTAAAGAGTCTCAAGGTGATCTAGTTCCTGTATTCCCATATGTTATTGGTCATACTTATCATTCAGATCCAGTATTATTCAATTATGGTTTCTTCTCCAATCAGGAAATAGACCCAGGTTCATTAGGTCTATTGAAGAATACTCTTCCATATAACCTAAAAGAATATGAGTTCTCAGGTCCTGCTAATCGTGGAACAGAGACTAACTCAAGGATTATTAAGGTTAGTGAAGGTGGTATTGAGAAACTTGATATATTTGAGTCTGGATTAGATTACACAGTCGGGGATAGGGTAGTATTTGATAATGAAGGTACAAATGGATTTGGTGCTTTAGCAAAAGTTTCTAGAATAGAAGGTGTTGGTATTACTACCGTAACATCATCTATCAATGAATTGCTTGATGTTGAACTAATACCAATGGGTAAAAAAGTCCTTGGTATCACTACAATTCCACACGGTCTGAATGATGGATATTATATCAATGTTACAAATACAAACTTCCCTGACCTTGAAGGTAGATTCCAAATAGATTTAGAGTACGTTTCATCCTTCCTATTGGAAGAAATACAACCTAGTGGTCTTACTACATCTGTATCTACAAGTGATGATGTACATAAGAAGTTTAGGGTAGATGATATACTACAAATAGATGCTGAGAAATTTAAGGTACTAGATCTAGACCTCAAGAACAATAAGTTAGTATTAGAAAGAACACTTCTAGGTACTGCTGGTGCTGCACATACTTATAGATCTAAGATTGAAAGACTAGAAAAAGAATTTACTTATGAAGTACCAAGAAAACTAAACTTTAGTACACCTACAAACTACATTAGATACTTTGATGCTGCTAACTCAGTTGGTGTTGGTTTAACTGTTGGTATTTCTACTCTTGGTATTACTAGCACTGGTGTTGGTATAGGAAGTTATGTTTCTATTGTAGCAGCAGGTAATACTACTAAACCATTCTTTGTACCTGCTGGTGGTATATACATTCCTGGCAACTCATTCCTCAATAATGAGGAATGTAAGTATAGTCCTGGTGCTGGTACTTCTTTAACATATTCTCCAGATGGTGTACAGCAACAACCACTACCAAGTACTGTTTATATTTCTCAGATAGGAAATAATATCGTTGGTATCAAGACTGAACCTACTGGAAGTCCTGTACTATTCAATGGTAATATTGGTATTGGTAATTCACATAGTCTTAAGACTAATAGAGCAGTTGGATTAGGAACTGTACAATCATTTGAGATTACAGTTACTACAGACAAAGAACATGGTATGAGACCAGGTGATGATATTGATTTAACCTTGGTTTCTGCTGCATCAAGTTCTGTATATGCTGGTTATAGTGCTGGATCTAGATTTGTAGATGTTGATGGTGTTAATAACCCTAGAATATCTGTAACTAAGGGTGATACATTAAGATTCTTAACTCATTCACCAACTCTTACAGATACTAAGATTGAATTTTTCTTAGATCCATTCTTTACACAAAGATTCTATGGTTCTGCTTTAGATGCTATTGAAATAACCAATGTTGGTGTTGCAGGTGATAATAAAGAATTTGAAACATACACAGATATTCATTTTAGTGAGAATGTACCTGATTTCTTATTCTATAAATTTGAATCTAATAATCCTACAAAGATAATTGAAGTAGATGTAGACCAATCCGAATATGGTAAGATTGTTGTTAGTCCAAGTAGGTTCTCTGGTAAACATTCTTTATCTACAACTACATCTAACACATTTACTTACAATATATTTGATTGTCAGGAACGTATTGGATATAGTACAGATTCTACAATATCATATACCACTACATCAGAAAATACTATAGGACCTATTGCCAAGGTTGATATGCTTAACCAAGGTAAGGGTTATGTTTCTATACCTAACGTAGAAGTTGAATCTGATACTGGTAATGGTGCTGACCTTATACCATTTGGTACTAAGATTGGTGATTTACAAAGAGTTGATATTGAAGAGTATGGATATGATTATCCAACTGATAAGACAATGCAACCACAGGCAGTTGTTCCTGATGTAATTACATTAAGAGACAATTTCCAGTTAGATTCTGTTGGTATTGTAACAGGTGGTAAGAATTATTTGATAGCACCTGATTTAGTTGTATACAACACTAAACAAGACGTATTACAACCTGAAGCAGCAGTAAGATGTGAGTTAGTAGGTAATTCTGTAGGAGAAGTTGAAATTACTGCCAATGGTGGATCTATGGAATCCACTGATAATGTACTATTCCCTGTCAATAACAGTAACGGTGTTGGTATTGTATCAGCAGCATATGCAGCACCATATGTAACACTACGTCTTAAAACTCCTCAGTCTGGATTTACTACAGAGTTCCCAGTACCATTTACTATAGGTGATAAGGTATTTGTTGAGAATATAGGTGTATCTTCAGGTCATGGTTATAACTCACAGGATTATGCTTTCCAATACTTTACTCTAACTGGTGTTTCAACAGCATTTGGTATGTTGGATCAAGCAACTGTAACCTATGAAGTTGATACAGACCCAGGTGATCATGATGCTCAACAGTATGGTTCTGTTGTTAAGAAGAGTGATATGGCATCCTTTGATATAAAATTGAAGGAAGCACAGTTCTATAATGGTGAAGAAATATACACTAAGAAGGCATCTAATAATTGTATTCGTGGTGATGGAAACTTAACTAATGTTCTTAGAGTTGATAGTATAGTAGGTTTTAATACTGGAGATCAAATTAGAGGTAAAGTATCTCAAGCATCTGCATACATTAAGGGTATGCAGTCCTTTACAGGTAATTTTGATACAGGTGTTTCTATTATTCGTAATTCTGATTGGGAACGTGATACTGGTAAGTTAAATGAATACTTCCAGAGAATACAAAACAGTGATTACTACCAGCAGTTTGCATACTCATTGAAGTCTAGAGTTGGTATTAGTAGTTGGGATGAACCAGTTGATTCACTGGCACATATTGCTGGATTTAAAAAGCATAGTGATCTTTTAATACCATCTATTGCTGGTGTTGCTGGATCTATCACAATGACAGATCAAGTGAAGACACCATCTACTATCTTCCTTGATAATGAGGCACATATTAACTGCCATTACAACTATGATTCAGTATATGAAATTACTAATGATACTGAGACTAAATCTGATGAGATTGTCTTTAAGTCTCTTAAGTTTGGTAATTCATTAATGTGTGATGGTAACAGGGTTCTTGAGATTGATGACATATCACCTCAGTTCTATAATGACCCTGCTATTAAGAGAAATATTGAAATTGATACTTTAAATTTAGGTTCATTTAATGCTATCAAATATTTTGCACAAATAGTTGTTACACCATCAACTATGCTTCAGTCTAATGAGACTCAGTATATTGAGTTTGTAATTAGTGCTGATGATACAGTTGCTTTCAATAACCAGTATTCAACTTTATCCGATGCATTTAATCTTGGAACATTCTATACAGAAACTATAGGAGATCTAGTATCAGTTAGATTTAGTCCATTCAATTCTGTATTAACTTATGATATTACCTTCTATAAGGAGATAATGACTATAGCAACTGGTGTTGGTGCAACATCATTTGGTGGTGCTCTTAAGTCAGGTAACACTACTAATGTCCCTGCTAATACAAGTCGCAATTTATTGTCCGTAAATGCTATGGACTTTAAGTGTGGTCAGGTATTAGTTGCAGCATCTGGTAATGGTAAGAAGGAAGTTGTAGAAAGTACCTTTATTGGTATTGGTTCTACAGCACATTTTGTTAACTATGCAGAAATGGATAGTGATGGTACTGATCTAGGTGACTTTAGTATTAATATCGATGGTAATAATCAAATCCTATTAGACTGGCAGTCTAATGTAGCATATGCAGCAACTGTATCTGCATTAGCATCATTCATAGGAGTTGGACAAACTTATAATAATTCAACAACAGGTATTCAGACTTCTAGGTATCAGGTTGGTGATTCTGTATTACATACTTCATATACAGAGATAGCACAAAGTCCTTCTAGCAGTATAGAAACCATTGAAACTATGGGATTCAATGATTTCACTTCTTGGAGATTACTTGTTAACATCGAAAACGTAACTGATGGTGAACAGTCTGTATTCAATATGGCAGTCAACACCTTTGAAGGTGATGCTAACTGGAATAGGTATGGTTTAGTATCAACTGGTTCGTCAGACCCCAAGCGTGACCTACTAAATACGGAGATACAGGTCTCTGGTTCAAACTGCCTACTTAGGTTTACTCCAAGAGACAATATTGACTACATTATACGGACATCACAGATCAGGATAACTAAACCTGATGGTATACCTTTCGATACTGTAAAAACACTAAGCTAATGGGATTTCAGTTAGGATCTATAAATCGCCAATATAATTCTTTAACGGAAACCTTTAGGTATTCGTTTAATTTGACACATAAAGGAGATTCTATATTTCATAAGGAATTTGATGGATCCTCTACTTCTGAGGTTTTGTTAGGTGCTGATACGTTTGTAGTTAATAATCATTTTTATGTAACAGGTGAACCATTACATTACGAAGCAGGTGGTGGTGGAACTGCTATAGGTATAGATCCTACTATTGGTATTGGTAACACACTACCTGAAAGAGTATTTGCTATTAAGATTGATGAGAATAAGATAAAGGTTGCAGAGACAGAAGCAGATGCTCATTCAGGATCACCAATTAATATTATAACTGTAGGTGCTGGTACTACTCATTCATTTACAGCAGAGAAGCAGAATAGTAAGTGTATAATTGCATTGGATAATATGATCCAGTCTCCACTATATCAAAGACCTGGATATAATACTGTTTTAACTGGTGTAAACAATAGAATTATCACTGTTGAAAATGCACAGTTATTTAAAAACTATGATCTTATAAAGATTGATGATGAAGTTTTAAGGATTTTAGTTGTAGGGTTCCAAGGTAATACTAACGATTTATTATGTGATCGTGGTTGGATGGGAACAAGAAATGAACCACATGCTGCTGGTTCTACTGTAGAGTTAGTATTGGGTGATTATAATATTGTAGATGATATACTTACTTTTGCTGATGTTCCTTTTGGTGGTATTAAATTTAGTGCTGGTATATCATCAGAAGTAGTTGATGTAGCAAGTAATAGTTTTGTTGTATTAACTGATCTATTAGAAACAGGATCCTCTGTAAGGTTGGAAACTTTAGATCCGCCAGAACCATTAGTTGCTAATGAAGATTATTTCTTAATTAGAAACCAGCAAAATAGTTACTCATGGGCAGAAACACGTGATGATGCATTAGCAGGTATTGCTATCACCATGACCAGTTCTGGTATTGGCACACATACTATTAGGTTGATTGATGTAGTAAATGGATCATCATTCCAAGGTAGATCATTCATTAGATCTGACTATACTGGAAACATCGTAATGGATGATCTATCCCAAGAGTTTACTGGTATAGGTAAGACATTTACTTTAACAAGTGCTGGTGTTAATACTGTTGGTATAACAAGTGATTATGGTGTATTGCTAGTTAATAACATATTCCAAAAACCTGATACAGACTATGAGTTTATTGGCGGTCCTGTAACTGGTATTACATCTATTGAATATACTGGTAATAGTAAAGACCCAGTAGAAAGATATAGTTTAGATGATGTTAATGCTAATAATCTACCTAGAAGAGGATTGATTGTTACTCTAGGTAATAGTCAGGGATTTGGATACCAACCACAATATACTGCTATTGGTACTGCTACAGTATCTGCTGCTGGTACTATAAGTAATGTTTGGGTTAAGTATGATGGTAGTGGTTATATAAACGGTCCTACAACATATGAGTTTAGGGTAGCAGGTGCTGGATCTACTGTTTCTGCTGCTGGTACTTTTAATGTTGCAGACGGTCATATAGATCAGACTTGGTTAAATGAAGGTGGACAAGGGTTCTATACAGCAAGGGATATATCAGATTTTGATTATGACCATACAAGTGGTATTGCTACTATAACTGCTGTAGGTCATGAACTAAAACAAGGTAATACTATTAGTCTTGCAGGTATATCCTTAACATGCTATTACAGTCCAGGTAGAACAATTACCAATGCAGACTATGATGGTGGCAGTGGTATTATGACTGTTACTACATCTTCGGATCATGGATTTAGTCTAGGTAAAGATGTTGTATTTGATGATATAAGACTTACTTGTGCATATACAGTATCAGGTGGATCAGATGCTTACCCAAGAACTACTGACCCATACTATAATGGCACTCCAGTATTAGAAATACTTTCACCTACACAATTTAAGGTTCAGGTAGGTCAGTCTACTATAGAGGCACACAGTTACCATTCAGGTGGTTTTGTGCAGGGAGTTCTATTTGCTCCTAGGGGTGGTGACTATGCTGGATCTAAGACTAATGTTATTAGAGTTATTGATAATGATACATTCACATGTCAAGTTGGTACTACAACAGAAAGACATTACTACAAACGTGGCGGTAAACTATCAAAACCAGTTAAATGTGAGTTTGATGCCCCAGTTCCTTATGATGATCTACAACTCATAAGTTCAAGTACAGGTATAGGTGCATCTGTATCAGTTGTCATTAATGATGCTAAACAGTTAGATAAATTTACTCTTGGTAATATAGGATTTGGATATACCTTTAGAGAAGAGTGTACTATTGCAGGTATTCCAACAACACCTGGTCTAGTATCACATCCAATTCAATCTGGTGGTGCTTATAACCATACCTTTGTTGGTGCTACTCCATATGGAGTTATTAGTGGTGGTGAGTATGAGCATGAGACTGTCAGTATTGAAGGTAATTCTTTAAGAGACGGTAGTTGGAATGGATCTGCTATTAGTCCTACTGATGTTTCATATAATCCCACTACAGGTGATGTTGAATATACATTAGCTGGTCATAGTTTAACTACAAGTGATAGTGTAGGTATCAGGACTGGTTCTATGGTCTTGAAATGTAGTATGGATGGTAAAGAGACTCTCCATTCTTATCCTAGAGCAAGTGACCCAGTGGCAGGTGTCATCACTTCTATCACAGGTGTTACTACAGACACATTTACAGTTAATGTAGGTGCATCACAGACTGTAGGTCATCTCGTTAGTGGAGCAACTTACGATGCTACTACTGGTGATATGGTCATGTCTATTGGTTCCCACACATTACGTGGTGGATCTACACATTCCTTAACAACTGCTGCATATAATCCTAACACTGGTATAATTACATGTACGATATCCAATCATGGATTCACTGTTGGTGAACGAATCAAATTCGTTGATGAGTCATTAACCTTTAAATGTGCAAAGGACAACTATGGTACAGAACACAATTATCCAAGATCTTCTGATCCTTACAGCAACCAGTGGCTTAGCATATCTAACATCACTGCTAATAGCTTCGAGGTTGAAGTACTCAAGGTAACACCTTCAACTAACGTATCAGATCATATATTCCAAGAGTCAAGTGCTGACTGTATTATTAAGGGTGGTGAATCTTTAAGATTCATGCCAGAAAGTATCACCTTCACATGTGATATGGATGGTAATGCCAGTGAGCATAGTTATCCTAGATCAACAGATCCATTCTACAATACAGCATGTCCTATAGTATCTGTTGCTGGCACTACAGTAACAGTTAATGTAGGAAGATCTCCTCATGTTCAGCATAGGGTTAATGATGCTACTTATAGTGGTGATACAGGTTTATTAAGTTTAAATATAGGTTCACATAGTCTTAAAACAGGAACTAATGTATTCGTAAGGAATAACTCCTTATGGTTTACATGTGCTAAAGATGAGTATGGTAGTGCTCATTCATATCCTAGATCAGGTATAGATCAAATATCTGGTATAGGTACTCAAATAACATCTGTAGGTGGATCTACTATAGAATTAGATGTTGGCATGCCAGAAGCAGGTGAAAGGTATACTCATGAGTATCTTGGAAGTGATTTAGAAGAACCTAAGTTTACTATTAGTGAAGTAAGAGACGATGAGTTTGCTGGATGGGTTCTTGGTAAGTTACAAATATTAGATGACTTCTCACATCAGTTTAACGGTAGAAGAAGAACCTTTACTATTCATGAAAATGGTAAACCATTATCTATCGAGAAATTAGAAGGTTCTCCAATTAGTTTAGAAGATGTATTATTAATCTTCATTAATGATATACTACAGGATCCTGGTGTTGCATATACGTTTGATGGTGGTACTAGATTAACGTTTACTGAACCACCAGTTGCAGGGTCTAGTTTACAAATACTATTCTATAGGGGTACTGATTCAGACGTTAGTGACTCAACATCATTACAGACAGTTAAACCTGGTGATAAATTAACTATACAAAAACGTAATGGAACAGTAAATCCAGTAAAACAGGATGGTAGAATTATTAGAGATATCATTAGTAGAGATAGTGTATTAACTACTCTATACAATGGTGTTGGTATATCTTCAGAACCTCAACCACTTAGACCAGTTACATGGTGTAAGCAAACTGAGGATATGGTTATTTCTGGTATTAAGATACATAAAACCCGTGACATGTTGAGGTCTAGAGTAAGACCTGTAACTAGATTGATACAGGGTATTACTTCAAGTACCAATACATTCTATGGTTATGGTGGCAGTTTGGTATTCAGTAAGACTGAAGAACCAGATACTGCTGAGTTTGATATTAAAATTGTAGATGAAAATGCAGAAGATACATCCACTATTGAGACAGTAACTGGTTGTGAAGTACTTGGTGATGAAGGTATTATTACTGGTGTAGGATGTACTGCTGATGCATTACAGTTTGAATTCTATATTCCATTAGAATCTCCATTAAGAATTAATGAGTTTGGTGGAATATTGAAGACTGGTATTAGTACAGGTGATTACTTTGTTGTTTCCAACAGTAATGTTGGTTCAGGTGTAACAGCAGTTGGTGTTGGTACTACATCTGTTATTGGAGTCGCTACTTCATTCCTAGATTCTGTCTATCAAGTTAGTCATCTTGAGGTGGTAGGAACGGGTAAGACTATGCGTATACATACTAATGTCCAAGATAATCATGGACTGTCCTTTGTAGGACTAAGTTCTGGTGCTGGAAATACTTATGGTTCCTTCAGTTGGGCGAAGTTTACTTCATCCAGAGCTGGTGGATTTGAGCAATCAGTCACCACAAATAATGGTCTAGTAGGTCTGTCAACAGCACCGCAGTTGATCAGAACCACACACTTACTAGATTCTTACACATAAATAAACAAAAATAGTCTAACGAGATGCCAGCGATCATAACTGATCAGATTAGAGTTTTGAATGCGTCTAATTTCGTCAGTGGAATTTCAACTGATACTAATAGCTATTACGTCTTCATTGGTTTGCCAAACGCAACCGATGTAAAAGCGGATTGGAATACTAATACCCCAACACCCGTTGATAATTTTAATAACTCATCAGATTGGTTTGAAACTCTGATTGCAGCTAAAAAGATTACTTCAACAGATGTTCTTAGAGTTATACCAAAAATAGAATGGACTAATGGTGCAATCTATGACATGTATAGGCATGACTATAGTGTTGACAATACAGATAGACCAGTCAACTTGTATAAAGCCGCACGTTATTATGTGATGAACTCTGATTACAGAGTATATGAGTGCATATATAACGGTGCTGCCCCTTCCAATTTGGGCAAGGGTATAGTATCATTAGAAGAACCTACCCACACCGACCTTCAACCAAAACTAGAAAGCGATGGATACATCTGGAAATACCTTTATACAATTAAACCAGCTGAAATCGTTAAGTTTGACAGTGTTGAATACATTCCAGTCCCAACTAACTGGGTGGAGAATTCCTCCGTATCAGCTGTTAGAAATGCTGCTGTAAATGGTAAGATTGAAGTAATCACCATTGATGACGTATCAAGTGCAGCATACCAGTATGCTGGTGTACTAAACAATGTACCTATAGAAGGTGATGGTTTTGATGGTATGGCATCTGTTGAGTTTACTGATGGTAAACCAACTAATGTACAAGTAACTGATGGTGGAAGAGATTATACATTTGGAACATTAAACTTAAGTAATCTAGTATCTGGATCTGGTGCAGAATTTTCGGTAATCATACCTCCTCCAGGTGGACATGGTGCTGATATATACAGGGAACTTGGCGTTTACCACGTACTTGTATATACAAGACTTGAAAATAGTGATGTAACAAACCCTGACTTACCTATTGGTAACCAGTTCTCACGAATTGGTATTATAAAAAATCCCGAAATTAATGGTACAACTAACCTTCTCACAGATACACTGGCATCAGGCGTTTATGGTCTACGTCTTACTGGATCTTCTGCTGGAAGTTTATCTGTACAGACAGATGGTATCGTCACTCAAACGATAGGTATTGGTTCTACTGCTGTTGGAAAAGTAGTTTCATATGACACTACAACGAATATTTTAAAGTTCTGGCAAGATAGATCACTTGCTACAGATAGCGTTACTGCTGGAATTCCCGCTTACGGTTACCGTCTAAATAGATTCACGAGCACCCCAGATACGGGTGGTAGCACCAACGTTGTTATTACTACAACAACGGGTACTGAAACTCTTGCCATTGATACTAATTACAATGGTGATTCAGGACTTGTGAACTCAAAGACCTATTACTTTGGTCAAAACTTCACAAAAGGTCTTGCTGAACCTGAGATTAAACAACATTCTGGAGACATTATCTACGTAGATAATAGACCCGAAGTGACTAGAGCAGAAAATCAGCGAGAAGATATTAAAATCGTTCTAGAATTCTGATGCCACAGAATACCAACCTAAACGTCAATCCATATTTTGACGATTTTGACAAGGATAAAAACTTTAGTCGAGTTCTCTTTAAGCCTGGTGTACCAGTTCAGGCAAGGGAACTAAGCACCCTTCAATCTATTCTACAGAATCAGGTTGAACAATTTGGTAAGCATTTTTTCAAAGAAGGTAGTGTAGTAATTCCAGGATCAGTGGCATATGATCCTAATTTCCATGCTGTCAAGATAGAGCAAACATTTTTTGGTGTACCAGTAGAATTATATTACGAAAATATTATAGGAAAGACTATTAAGGGTAAGAGTTCAGGTATTACTGCTATTGTTAAGAAAGTATTACCTAAAGCACAGTCTGTAGAAGGAGAAACAACGATATATGTTAAGTATCTAAAGTCATCTGAGCAAGATTTTGGAACACAACAGTTCCTAGATGGTGAGAACTTACTTACTTTAGAAGATTTTACATACGGAACTACAACCATTGAAAATGGTTCTGACTTTGCAACTTGTATTGCTACTAATGCAACTGATACTGGATCAGCATTTAGTGTGACTGCTGGTGTCTTCTTTGCTAGAGGAACCTTTATTAGTGTAACTTCTGAGACTCTTTTATTAGATCAGTATTCCAATACTCCTTCGTATAGGGTTGGATTCTACGTTAAAGAAGAAGTTGTAACAGCAGTTGATGATGAATCATTGTATGATAATGCTGCTGGATATAATAACTATACAAGTCCAGGTGCTGATAGATTTAAGATATCATTAAGTCTATACAAGAAAGACCTACAAGATTTCCAAGACGAGAACTTCATTGAACTCTTTAGAGTACGTGAAGGTCAGACTAGAAAGTTAATCAATACAACCATTTATAATGAACTTGCTAAAGAATTAGCACGTAGGACTTATGATGAGTCTGGTGATTATTATGTTAGAAACTTTGATTTATATGCTAAAGAATCTTTAAATGATAGACACCAGAAATTTGGTGTGTATTATAAAGATGAGGTAACAGATCAAGGTAATAATCCATCATATGACTTGATGGAAATTCAAGTTGGACCTGGTAAAGCATATGTTCGTGGATTTGAGGTAGAGAATTTAGGTAACCAATTTATTGATGTACCTAAACCTAGAACTACTGGATTAATAGAACAGGCTGCTGTTCCATTCCAAGCAGGTAACATGATTCATGTTAACAACTGCTTTGGTGCTCCTCAGATAGGTCTTGCTACAGATGAGTTTATTGATTTACGTGATGAACGGTTAGGTTCTACTAAATCAACTGCTGCTGGTAATAGTATTGGTAGAGCAAGGATATATGACTTTAAATCTAATGCTGCTGCATATGCTGACAATGCTTCAGTATTTGATCTATACCTATTTGATGTTCAGACTGATACTAAACTGACTCTTAATCAGGCAGTAACAGTTAATACCCCTGCTGTTATAGAAGGTAAGAGTTCAGGTGCTAGAGGATATCTAAGAACTGATGCTGGTGGTGTTGTTGATATCACATTACACCAAATATCTGGATCATTCATAGAGGATGAACAGATTACTATTAATGGTGTTAATGATGGACGTACAATTAGTGATATTACAGAGTACGATGTAAGTTCTATTAAGTCTGTAAGATCAGATAATTCTGGTGATATATTTGCTGCTGATACTGAGTTAGTTGTTAAGCATAACTTTGGTGCTCAAGGATTTACTATTACTGCTGCATCTGGCAGTGAGTCTACAGTTACCAGTGGTGTTAAGGGTTGGAAGTCACATGCTAAAGTTGGAGATATAATTGCTTATCAAAGTGATGGTGGAGATGCTATTGCCTTTAATAGAGTTAAAGAAATAAGTGCAACTGGTCAAAGTCTTACTGTAGAAGCAGTTGAGTCTGTTACTAATGTATGTCTTGGTGCTCTTCCTACAAGTGCATTGACTGGTGTTAATCTACAGGTAATGGGACCTAGGTTTGACTTATCTAAGAGTGCATACTTATATGCAGATATGCCTAGGGAGTTTATCGAGTCTATTGACTTAACATCTTCTGATATATTTGTAAGGAAGACTGAAGATGGACTTGCTACCAATTCCCAAGGTGTATTAGATCTACCTAGTTTGTCAGGTGGTGACTTTGTTTATGCAGCATTTGATGAAGAAAGATATGTTCTACATTATTCAGATGGTAGTATAGAACCATTAACACCTGATCAGTTTACGATGGGTGCTAATGCTAAGAGTGCTACTATTTCTGGATTGACTGCTAGTCAAACTGGTGTAGAAGCTATTGTTACTCTTCAGAAAGGTAAGGTATCTTCTAAAACTAAGACACTTAAGCGTTGTCAGTCTTTAGTAGTTAATAAGTCTAAGTATAATCATTCTGGTATTACTACAGGTATTACTGATGGTTTAGATTTCAACCCATCATACGGTTTAAGAGTTCAGGACAATGAGATTTCATTAAATGTTCCTGATGTTATTAAGGTTCATGGTGTATTTGAATCTTCAGGACCTGGTGATGCAACAGTACCTTCATTGGTTCTTAATAGTTTAAATGGACCTAATGCTAATGTTGATGATATATTTGTAGGTGAAATTATTGTTGGTAAGAAGTCTGGTGCTTCTGCTATTGTTGTAGCAAAGACAGGTACTTCTCAAGTATACATCGTTAATAAGAACAAGTATGTGTTCAAAGAGACTGAGGACATTGAGTTCTTAGAATCTGGTGTTACAGGTAATGTTGGTGAATCTAACTTAGGTGATAGAAACATCTTAAATGCATTTACCTTAGATAATGGACAAAGAACTGATTACTATGACTTCTCCAGATTGATTAGAAAGCGTGGTCAATTAGAACCATCTAAGAGACTTACAATATTCTATGATGTCTATGTTATAGACTCACTTGATAATGGTGATATTATAACCGTTAATAGTTACGGAAAAGAGAATTATGAATTTAATGTACCATCCTTCCAAGGACGTAGAAACACTGACATACTTGACTTTAGGCCAAGAGTTGCTAATTACACAGGTAGTAAGTCTCCTTTTGAGTTTGAAGCAAGAGATTTCAGTTCTGGCGGTCAGATACCAAATGTTATTGTATCCGATGAGAACTGCTTATTCGATTACAACTACTATCAACCAAGGATTGATAGACTTTATGTTAACAAGAATAAGACCTTCACAGTTAACCAAGGTGAACCATCTGATAAACCAGTTGCACCTGAGAAGATTGACACTTCATTTGAACTTGCTACCATTGTTTACAAACCTTATGTTATTGACGTAACTAAGGATGTAGTAATACAATTAAAGGCAAACAGACGCTACACCATGAAGGATATTGGTGGTCTGGAAGATCGTATTGAGAATCTAGAATACTATACATCATTATCTCTACTAGAATCTAAGACAGAATCACTACTTATTCAAGATCCTGATACAGGACTTGATAGGTTTAAGTCTGGATTTGTAGTTGATAACTTTGATACTAAGCAGTTATCTGATACTGAACCCAAGCATGATGTTGCTAGTGGTGTATTAGTTCCTCAACGTTACTTTGATACTGTTGACTTATTAGTAGGTTCTGAATCATTAATTGGTGCTACAGGTACACCAGACCTTAGTGTTGACCCTAGATATGCACAAGATTTAGGATCACCAAATATCACTAAGGATAATAATAATGTGATGCTGTCATATAGCGAGACAGATGATAGAGTACAACCATTTGCTTCTAGAGTAGAAAATATAAACCCATATACTGTCTTTGACTGGAAAGGTGTAATGACCTTGAATCCAGAATCTGATGTATTCATTAGGTCAGAGTCTGTATCATCTGATGGTGGATTTGGATTCAATAATACTACTATAACCACAGAACGTAATATTACTGATATGCGTTCTCAGAATATTGCATTTACTGCTTCTAGACTGAAACCTGGCACTGAGCACTTTGCTTCATTTTCCAACGTAGATCTAAGTGGTGAACGTGCATTAGTAGTTCCTAAGTATCTTGAAGTTACACCTGTACAAGGTGCATTCCAGATTGGAGAAACTATTATAGGTAAAGCAATAGGTACTCAAGATAGTAATAGTATTGCTGATATCAGATTTAGACTTGCACAACCAAACCATAAAGATGGTCCTTTTAATGCTCCTTCATTAACACTTGCCAAGTCTCCTTACAGTGATACTACATTAGCAGCATCTTATAGTGATACATCAACTATTCTCAACATTGATATAAACAGTCTTAACCAAAAGTCTGATGAAAGATTCTATGGTTTTGTTACTGTTGGCATGCAGTTAGTTGGTGAAACAACTGGTGCAGAAGCAACTATAAGTGCTGTACGTTTAATTTCAGATTCTAATGGTGCTTTATTAGGTTCTATACATTTACCACCTGATAATCCATCATTTGAGAATGGTACAAATACTGCTGTATTGGTGTCAACTAAGGCGAATGATAAGATACCTGGACGTAAGACTTCTAGTGCTACTGCTAACTTTACATCAAGAGGAACTCTTGTTACAGAGACTACGATAGTAAGAACTGCACCACCCCCACCTCCACCACCAATTATTATAATAATAGAACCGCCAGCACCCCCCGATCCCCCACCTCCACCACCGCCACCAGAGCCTGAGATAGAGGATGATGATGACCCATTGGCACAGAGTTTCCAAGTAGAGGAACCTAATGGTATATTCATGACATCTGTTGACCTTTACTTCCAAAGTAAGGGTGCAACTGCTCCTGTGGAATTAAGGATAGTTACATTGGAAAATGGATATCCTACAAGGAAGATGATGAAGAATGCTTCTGTAACATTAGAACCTGAAGCAATTGAAGTATCAAATGATGCGTCTGTATTAACAAACTTTAAGTTTCCTAATCCAATATACCTCCCTTCTGGTGAGTATGCATTTGTAGTCATCACAACAACTGATGAGTACAACTTGTGGATCTCTCAAGTTGGTGAAGAGGATATTAAGACAAGAAACCTACCTGAATTACAGAAGGTTATTATTGACAAGCAACCAACTCTAGGTTCTCTATTCAAGGCACAGAATGCTTCCACATGGACTGCATCTCAACTTGAAGACCTTAAGTATACATCACATAAAGCGAAGTTCGTTACAGAAACTGCTGCTTTCAGATTGTATAACCCAGAACTTAGAACGTTCGCTGATAGAAATAGACTTAAGGAAAATCCAATTGATATCTTCTCTAAGAGGATAACTCTAGGTTTAACCTCATCTATAACATATGCTAACAACCCAGATATAGTTGTTGGTACACAAATCAAACAGGAGAATAGATCTTCTACTGGATTTGTTGAAAGAGTTAATGGTCCTATGGGACTACATGATACTGGTATCAATATCACTAAGGCTGGTATTGGATACTCAGCAGGTACTTACGGTAGTGTAAACTTCATTACTAAGACAGGTTCTGGTACTGGTGCTGTTGGTATAGTAACTGTTTCTGCTGGTGGTATAACCAAGGTATGTGTTACCAATTCTGGTACAGGATACAATGTTGGTGATACACTGACTGCTGAATTAGGAACAACTGGTGCAAATTCTGTATTAACTGTTGGAGTAGTTACTGCTACTAACCAATTAGTTCTTGCTAATTGTGAAGGAGTTGACTTCAATAGTTCAGATCAGTTACAGTATGTTGTTGAATCAAGTGGTGCTACAAATACACTAACATCTATAGTTCCAGCAACAATCAATGTTAACTCAGATGAGTTTGATGGTAAGCACTTCAGGGTATCTCATGATAACCATGGTATGCATGCTGAAAACAATAGAGTTGAAATTATAGGTGTATCTGGTGATTCTATCCCAACTAAAATTACTGCTGGTTATGCAGTAAGTTCTACTGATGCTATTGGTATTGGTAATTCTATGGGATTCAACTGGTTTGAAGGGGCACAAGTTGAACCAAGCAATCCAGGATTTGCAATCATTGGAGATGAAGTTTTAGCATATACTGGTGTTACTCTTAATACTTTAACAGGTATTACTACACGTGGTATTGATGGTACTATACCTAGAACATACAATTCTGATACTCCTATTCAGAAGTATGAGGCAGCAGGTATCTCACTAAGAAAGATTAATACCGAGCATTCATTTGCTAATGTCACAAATAACATTGTAGACAAGATTAATCTTGATTCTTATGTTCTGAAGATTGATGGAGATAAGACATTTGATACCAACTACAAAGGTGGTGGTACTGATGTACGTGCTTCTCAAAATATTCAGTATGATTCATTAACATCATTCTTAAATTATAGTGTACCAGATGCTACTGAGGTTTCAGGTCAGGTAAGGACAACTACTGCCACTAGCGTTAGTGGATCAGAAGGATCCTTTAATGATAATGGATATCAAGCAATTTCACTAAATGGTGAAACTGTATTCTCTAAACCACAGATGGTTGCATCTAGAGTTAATGAACTTGCTAAGTTAGAAGACCAGCCAGGTGCTAAGTCATTTACCTTAGAGGTATCATTATCAACCACAGATGAAAACGTATCACCTGTAGTCAACGTATTTGAAAGTTACATTGCTACCAAGTCACATAGAGTTAATGCTCCTATTGCTGACTACACACTTGATAAGCGAGTTAATCTTGATGTAGATGATCCACATGATTACAATTATGTGACCAAGACCATTACACTTGAAAACCCTGCTACATCACTGAAGGTATTGATGGGTGCATATAGACCACCTGATTCTGAAATCAGAGTTCTCTATAGGTTACAAAGAGTTGACGGATCTGAAATAGACAAGGTATTCTCACTCTTCCCTGGATATGATAACATGGATGTGAACGGTAAGATCATTAGTGCTAAGAGCAATAGTGGATTACCAGATCGCAATATTTCTCCATCACTAACTAACCAATTCACGGAGTATGAGTGGAGTGTAAATGATCTACCACAATTCAGTGGTTTCCAAGTTAAGGTAGAATGTATTTCTACTAATCAGGCAGATCCAATACAGGTCATAGACTTTAGAACGATAGCATTAGCATGAAGAAACTGAAGGTTGCCGACTCAAAGTCCCTTTATAGGGACGATGAGACGGGGGCGATTATTAATAGTGACAAAGAAGGTTATGATAAGTATATGGCACAAAAAGTATACAGAGAAGATCAGAAAGCAGAACTAGATAACCTTAGATCAGAACTAGATGAGTTGAAGAGACTGATAAATAAAATTACATAGGAAATAGTTTAGTGTCAGTTCCAGTAATTAACATAGTACTTGAACAGGGAACAGATTTTTCAAGGGTTTATAACTTGAAAAGATCTGATGGTAACCCATTGGATTTATCTAACTATTCATTTGAAGCAAAGATGAAAAAGTGGCCTGGTGCTGCTGGTGCTATTTCATTTGCTACAACATACAATGCTGATCCATCTTTGGGTCAGATTACAATGTCATTAGATAATGCTTCTACTGGTATTATTACTTCTGGTAGATATAATTATGACATTGTGTTGAATAATCTTAACAATAACATCAAAACCAAAGTAATAACAGGACAAGCAACTGTAAATTCTACGGTAACTTGAAATGGATGACATCGTTGTCACATCGGAAAATGGTAACGGATTCAACGTTACTAACGTTATCGTGGAAGATGATGGTGGAATTTCTGTTACTGTTGGTGCAGCAGGTGGTGGTGTTTCAGGAGTTGGTGACGTGCAAAAATTAACCGAACTACTAGATGTAGACTCAAGCAATTTGTCTACAAGCACTAACAAATTTGTCCTGACGTATGATTCAGGAGATAGTAAGTTTAAATTTATAAATCCAGATGACGTAATTGACAGTGCTGTTGGTATATCAACTACCGATCCAACACCTTCTGGACTAAGCGATGATACAATAGATTACCTAGATGACGTGTTAGATAATAAGATCGATCTTGATGCTGGAGAATGGTAAGCGTAATTTACTAAATATAAATGAAGAAATAATACCCTACTCTTATAAGAATGGCTGCTCCAGTAATTCAATTTAAGAGAGGTCTGTTTGCCAACCTACCAGGACTCCGTGCAGGTGAGCCTGGTTTTACCACGGACAAATACGATCTCTATGTCGGAATAGACTCGACATCATCAAATAATAAATTTTTTGGATCTCATCGATATTGGACAAAGGAAGAGGCTGCTGCTGGTTCTGCTGTCAACCTTGTTGAAGGTTCTGGCAATGGATCTAACTACATCAGTTTAAAGTCTCCTGCAAGTCTAGCCGAGAATTTAACACTAACTTTTCCATCGACAATAACCACAGACGGATATCTGAAGGTTGCTGCTGATGGAACTTTAACATGGGACGACACCCTAGATGCAACCAGAGTTAACTCGGTTGGTGTAGGTACTGTCGCATTTTTACAATCAACTACAGTAAATGTCTCTTCAGCAGCTACCATTGGTGGTACTCTGACTGCAAGCGGAGGTGTAACTGGAGACCTTACTGGAGATGTCACTGGTGACGTAACTGGAGATGTCACTGGAGACCTTACTGGTGATGTAACAGGTAATGTAACTGGAAACCTAACAGGTAATGTAACCTCAACAGGTGACAATTCCTTTGGTCAGATTACATCAAACCAGATTAATAATTCTGGTATCGTTACAACTTCAGCAGTCCATTTGGGTACTGAAGGAAATGCGTTAAGATTAACTACAAGTACTATATCAGGTCCATCTACATTAACACTTGACCCTGCTGGTGTTGGAGATAACACAGGTACGGTTGTTATTGCTGGTGACCTTCAAGTTGATGGTACACAAACAATCGTTAACTCAACAACAGTTAACGTAACAGATAAGAACATTCAATTATCCACAGGTGCAGCAAACGATGCTGCTGCTGATGGTGCTGGTATTACTGCTGACTCTGGAGATGGTGATAAGACCTTCCAGTTTGAAGCAACTGGCGACAACTGGGGTTCATCTGAAAACATTAACCTTGCTTCAGGTAAGGTACTTAAAGTTGCTAACACAGAAATCCTTTCAGGAACTGCTTTAGCCGCTGCTGTTGATGTCTCACTAGAGTCACTTGATATTGACGGTGCTACCGCTATCGGTGCTGACCTAGAGAACGAAGACTTATTCATCGTTGATGATGGTGCTGGTGGTACTAACAGAAAGATTAGTGCTGAAGACATCAAGGATTACATGCTTGGTGGTGGTGCTGGTGCAAACTTTGCTGCAATAAACGTAAGTGGTATTTCAACAGTTGCATTTACAAAGGCAACAACATTAACTGTTGGTGCTGGTGCAACAGTTACTGGAGCATTGGACGTAGATGGAGGTGCTAACATAGCATCTGGTCTAACTGTTACTGGTGGTGCTACAGTAAACTCATTAGGAGTTACTGATTTAACATCTGGTAGAGTCGTACTAGCAGGTACATCAGGAGAATTAGAGGACAGTGGAAACCTAACATTTAGTTCTGGTACTCTTGCTGTTACTGGTGACGCAACAGTCAGCAATGACCTAACAGTTTCTGGTAACCTTGTAGTTGATGGTACAACAACCACAATTAACAGTACTACTGTAAGTGTTGATGATAAGAACATTGAACTTGGTTCAACTGCTTCTCCTACAGATGCTTCTGCCGATGGTGGTGGTATAACTCTGAAGGGTACATCAGACAAGACATTTAACTGGGTAGATTCTACTGATGCTTGGACATCTTCAGAGAAGATGGATCTTGCTACTGGTAAGGACTACAACATTGGTGAAACATCAGTTCTTAATGCTACTACTCTTGGTTCAGGAGTTGTTAACTCTAGTTTAACTAGCGTTGGTACTCTTGGAAGTTTGACTGTATCAGGTGGAATTACTGGAGACTTAACTGGTGACGTAACTGGTGATATCACTGGTTCTCTTGCTGGTGCTACTGCTGGAACTCTTCCACTTTCTGCTATCGACATAGATGGTGGTACTGATATCGGTGCTGACATCGTTGATGCTGATGAATTTATTGTAGATGATAGTGGTAACGGTACTAACAGAAAGGTAGACGCTTCAAGGATAAAAGATTATGTCCTAGGTGGTGGAGACGGTGCTACTTTCACAGCAATCAATGTAACTGGTATCAGTACTGTTGCTTATGTTGATGCAACACAACTTAAAGTATCTGGAATCACTACATTCAGTGGAGCAGTTAATGCTAACGGTGGTGCTACAGTCCAAGGTGGAGAACTAACTGCTTCTTCTGCAACTGTTCAAGACTTAACAGACAACCGTGTTGTTATTGCTGGTACAGGTGGTGCTCTTGAAGACAGTGGAAATCTAACCTTTGATGGTTCGACTCTTGCTGTTACTGGTGCTCAGACATTAAGTGGAGATTTAACTGCTAGTTCAGACGTAAATGTAACTGGTGGATTAGATGTAGACGGTGCTACTACCTTAGACGGACTAACCGTTGCTGAAGCTTCAACCTTCAATGCTGCTATAACAGCAAGTGGTGGAGTTGTTGGTGACGTAACTGGAGATCTAACTGGTGACGTAACTGGAGACGTGACTGGTGATCTTACTGGTAACGTGACTGGTAATGTAACTGGAGACGTAACTGGTGATGTAACTGGAGACCTCACTGGAGACGTAACAGGTTCAATTTCTGGAGGAACAGTTGCTGGTTCAACTGGTACATTCTCTGGTAATGTTTCAGGTAATCAGTTTGCTACTGGTGCTTCTGGTTCTGCTCTGATTGTTACATCAGACAGTATCACAGGTCCTGCAACATTCTATCTTGACCCTGCTGGAGTAGGTGATAACACAGGTAGAGTTATAATTAAGGGTGATTTACAGGTTGACGGTACACAAACAATCGTTAACTCAACATCAGTTACTGTTGATGACCTCAACGTAATGCTTGCTGATGGTGCTGCTAATGATGCTGCTGCTAACGGTGGTGGTATTACAGTTCAATCAGGTGACGGAAATAAGACATGGCAATATTCATCATCAGGCGATAACTTCACATCATCTGAGAACATTGACATTCAGTCAGGTAAAGTTCTTAAGATAGACAATACAGAAGTTCTAAGTGGTACTGAACTTTCTTCATCAATTACTGTTGATGCTGCTTCTGTTGATATTGACGGTGCTACCGATATCGGTGCTGACATCGTTGATGCTGATTTACTACTAATCGATGACGGTGCTGGTGGTACTAACAGAAAGACCACAGTTGCACGTGTTAAAGACTACGTATTAGGCGGTGGACAGGGTGCTAACTTCAGTGCCATTAACGTATCTGGAATGACAACATCCCAGAGTGTTGATGCTGAACAGTTAGACGTATCTGGTATATCATCACTTGGTCAGGTTTCTGCTAACACAATTAATGTTACAGGAGTTGCTACTGCTTCTGACTTCAGAGCAGCAAGTATTAAGAAAGTTGACGGTGGATTAATTCCTCTAGTTGGTGTTTCTTCTGCTACTCACGCTGGTATTGTTACTGCATTTAAGTTCAACGGTACTGGACTTGAAAACTTTGTTGTTGAAGAAGAGATGGCAACCATCACCATTAGTGGTGTTGCTGCATCGACTTACACAACAAACCAGACAATAACTGCTGTACAGAACCAAACAACATTTACGTTCGGTGCTGGATACACAGACGGATTCGTTGATGTATACTTGAACGGTGTTCGCCTAGTTACAGGTACTGACTACACAGCATCAGATGGAGCAACAGTTGTTCTTGCATCTGGATCAAATGCTGGTGATGAAGTTGAAATCGTATCATTTAAAGAACTTGGAGATCTAATCCATGTTCAATCAATTAAGACTGCTGGTGATCTTACAGTTTCAGGAATTGCTACTGCAACAGGATTCAGTGGTAACTTGACTGGTGTTGCTGTAACTGCAACAAACTTTACTGGTGATCTAACTGGTGACACAACTGGAACACACACGGGTAACGTAACTGGTGCTGTAACTGGTAACGTAACGGGTAACTTAACTGGTGACGTAACTGGAGACGTGACTGGTGATCTAACTGGTGACGTAACTGGAGACGTAACTGGTGATGTTACAGGTAACGTAACTGGTAACTTAACTGGTGACGTAACAGGATCTATCACAGACACAGGCGATTCTACAATCGCTTACCTTAACTCTACAACGGTTAATGTAGGTGCTGGTTTAACTGTAGGTGGTGCTCTTGATGTTAACGGTGGTTCTAGCATTACTGGTGGAGAAACAACCTTAAGTTCTGCTACTGTATCCGATTTAACTGCTGGAAGAGTTGTTATTGCTGGAACAAGTGGTGCTCTTGAAGATGACTCAACCTTAACATACTCAGGTGGTACTCTAAGTGCAACTAACCTGAATGTCTCTGGTAACCTCACAGTTGACGGCACAACAACTCAGATTAATACAACTAACACAACCATCGAGGACGTGTTACTTGAACTTCAAGTTGTTGACGGTGGTGCTTTAGGTAGTGATACCAACAAGGACGTTGGTATTGTGATGAACTACTATGACGGATCTGCTAAGAAAGCAGCGATGTTCTGGGATGACTCTGCTGGACGCTTTGTGTTCGGTGATGAAGTCACTGAGACATCTGGAGTCATGAGTTCCATAAGTTACGCTGGTCTAGAAGTTGGTTCTCTATACTTAAATGACTGTGCTGGTGCTTCACAGGTTATCTCCTGTAGCGGTACTACACGATCACTTGAGAACATAACCATTGACGGTGGATCGTTCTAAAAGACGCTCATAAAACTCACATATATAAGGGGACTACACAGTCCCCTTTTTTATTATGGATCCAGAAGTACAAGCATTATTAAACGTATATCAGAAACGTTTGAGTGATTCACAAGCACAGTCTATTGCATATGAAGCAAAGATAATGGTGTTGAATACTCAGATACAGCAGATGGGAGAAACAATAACTCAATTACAATCAGCACCCCCACCCCCACCAGTACCAGCACCAGTTGCAGTAAGTAGGAGTCCTATTATGCAACCAGAACCTGAACCTACACCTGAACCACCAAAGGTTAAGGCAGTACCTGCATCTAAGGCAAAGAAAGCACCTAAGAGTAGGACGTTAAGAAATCAAAAACCTGCTGCGAAGAGTGCTGCTGCTAATGCTGGAGAATTTTAAAGAAGAACAATTAATATTTTACGTAGCAATACCTGGCAGTGGTTGGTCAAAACTATCACTGCTACTATCTTGCTGTAAAAAATTAAATCTTAATAATACTGACAGGTCTATAGAAAGACAGGAATGTGGTAAGAATGGAGTACCTGAAATAATACATCATAAAGGTGCTTACTGGGATCCTATGATGGAGTTTGGTGATGGGTTTGATGATATTGGTAAGAACTATACTAAGCAAGAGTTTATAGAGGAATGCTTAAAACCATTTAAAGAACATGATGATAGGAACTATCTTATCAGATCTCATTTCTTTGCCGAGACTCATAACCTTAATTGGTTAACAGAGAACTTCCCTAACAATAAGATTATATGTGTTCTTAGAGAAAGGCAGTTAAGTTTAGAAGGTTGGTATTCTGGTATGACCTTTACTGGCAACTATCCTCAGTACAAAGCATGGATGGAATGGGAGCATAGACATGATGATGACCACCCATCACATAAAAAGAAACTATGGTCTTTGATACAAAGACATGATAAGATGTTAAGGCAATGGGTATTGGAAAATGATAGTAGGGTATATGTAATAAATCCTAATAGAAGATTCTTAAATGATCTAGACTATTCTTGGGATAGAGAAGGCATAGAAGAATATAATAAACTGATGCTAATACACCAGTTTTATAAATGTGATTATCCACATTACGATTCACCTTTTGTATTATACAACTGTAACGACTTATGGTAAGAGATGAGCAATTAGTATTCTTTCTTGGTATACCAGGATCAGGATGGGCAAAGATAGACTCTTTGTTGAGGTGTTGTAGTAACTTTAAATTTAATATGTCTGACTACAACGAAGATCGTTGTATGAAGCATGAAGGAAGATATTACGTTGAACATAAGGGTCATTTCATAGGACCTGGTATGACATATGGTGAGAAGTTTGATGATATACCTGAGAATTATACTAAGGAAGAGTTTATACAAGAATGTATTAGACCGTATGAGGATATTAATGATAATGATAACTATATGATTAAGTGTCACTGGTTCTGTGAGGAACATAATATACGTTGGTTGTTTAAACATTTTCCCAATAATAAGTACATATGTGTACTAAGGGATAGAGACCTCTGTGATGACCGTTGGCTGACCTCTATGACGTTTGATAAGGATTACCCTAGATATACTGCTTGGATGGTTAAGGACGATCCTGACGAGTCTGCTGGTGTAGGTAATCACTGTAAGGAGAATGAAGATAACTTTAAAGAGATAAACCATAGACACAATGTACAGTTAAGAGCGTTTGTAAGACGTACAAAGAACTCTGTTATTATATCTCCTACTAGGTTTACTTTAGGTAAGATGGGGTTTGTGTGGGATCAGAATGGTGAGTTTGAATACACTGCATATATAAGAAACTACTGCGTAGATTATTCAATTTATACCAGATCCCCCAGTTGGGATACTGCTATTGCATTTATTAATTGTGAGGATGAAATTGGTTATGGATAAACCAACATTGTTCATGTGTATAGGTACAGGTTGGAGTGGTACAAGTCCACTGTACTATACTTTAGGAGATTGGAATAGATATTGTCATTGTGGACATTTAAAAGAAAACAAATATCTAGAGCACATATATCATTATAGTATTGGAGATTTTTATACTTTAGATAAAAAGAAGGTAACATTTCGTAGAGTAATGCATGAGACCTTCCGTGATGATCCAGATAATGAAAAATTTATGGGGTTTGGTTTAAGAGATAGACCAGCACAGGTGATGTATACATCAGGTGCTAATGCTCATTGGGATAAAGAATTTGTAGATGATTTCTTCACACAACCACATACATGGGAAAAATATATTAACTACTATAAGACGCATTGGGAGGCAGTAGTTCAGAATGGGGAATATAAAGCAGTATCAGATTTTTCAGTTAATAACATTTATTTTCCAGAAGACTATGTACAGGAAATAGCAAGAGAATTAAAACCACATTTTAATGTTAAGATAATTATAACGTGTAGGGATCCTGTTAGAAGGGCATGGTCTAAGAATCAATTTAGATGGTTCCAAAGAAAGAAACGTGCTGGATGTCAAGATCCTTGGCATATGTTTTGGCATGGTATTCTGAGTAAAGATAGACATTTATGTGGTTATCAGATGGATGTTGTAACTTTATATACAGAAGGTTATAAAAGATGGTCTGAAGCGTTTGGTGAAGAAAATGTCCATATGACAGTGATGGAAGAACTATGGGAACGTAATGGTGACAAATGGGGTGGTAAGGAAGCGATGGAAAAACTATCAGATTTTATAGGATATAAGATAGATGATATGTTTCCAAATGTTTACGTTCCTGAGATGGGATCTAAAGCACCTAAACTTAAAAATCTGTCAGACCAGTGGATGAGTGACGTACTAGATCTAAGTTATGATCAACAGCAAGCAGCTAGATGTATAATGAATGAGGCATATACTGAGTGGGAACGTGTGTTTGGTTCTATACCAAAAGCATGGATGACTATAGATAAAGTTGAAGTTCCTAAGTTAGATGACATGACTACAGAAGAAACTTCAAAAGCACTTGAAGATATAATGAAAATTGATCCTGGATGTAGACCTACATCCAGTAAAGGTTTACAAATGTTAGCAGACAATGAGTGGCACACCTAATGGATTCGTATTTTAATGGAGTTTGGCAAGACCAAGATTTTAAATCTCTTAAGTATTCTGGCTATCAGTTGGTCGATTATGTTAATGCTAAAAAACCTACTAGGGTATTAGATGTTGGGTGTGGATTTAATAAATTCAAAGGTAAAATAGATCACCTTTGGGGTATAGATCCATACAACGATGCTGCTGATGTTAAGTGTTCTATCGAAGGATACGATGGTCCTAGGGTAGATATTGCTTTATGTTTAGGTTCTATTAACTTTGGTGACGAAGAAACTATAGACCATCAGATAGAAATATTAGATAATATATGGATGAAAGAATGTATCTTTAGAGTCAATCCTGGTCTAACACATACATGGGTAGACAAGTCAGACATAGATGGAGTTGTTTGGTATCCATGGAATAAGGAAAAGGTATATGAAATTGCAAAACAATATAAATATAACGTAGACCGCTTTGAAAAGGAATACACCATTCACGGTCATTTACGGTATTATTTTGTTTTTACTAAATAATAGCGTAGATACTACATCCCCTGTTTTATAAAACACACGGAGTAAAAACAAATGTTATCAGGACAAGAGTTCGTAAAGAAGATCAAAGAAGAGAATAAGTCTCTTTTTGATTCATCACGTGAAAACGTACGTAACTTCTTTGCATCAAAGCCTAGCGATGAGTACCTTGTAGAGCACTTCACTGGCCGTATGGTTAATGAAGCTCAGAACATGAAGGCTATCGCTGCTGAAGTTGCTTCTTCAACACCTGCTACACATAGTGTACAGGATCTTGAGCTTCTTTCAAAGCAAGCACAGGACGAAGCTAAGCACTTCCGTATGGTTAAGGAAGTTATCGAGCACATCACAGGATCACCTGTAGATGTTGAAGCTGCATTCGCTGCTGACGCTGCTAACCCACAAGCTAAAGGTGCTTCACTTCTTGAGAAGTATTCTGCTTCTACAGACGAAGCTGCACTTGCTGCTTACCAGTTGGTTGCAGAAGGAAGAGCAGAAGCTGTTTGGCAAGAAATGGCTGAGTGCGTTGAAGATCAGTATATCGCTCACAGATATGCTACAATCGGTAGAGACGAAGGTTTCCACTCTGCTTTAGGTGGACGTAAGCTTGCTACTCTAGTAGAAGGTGCTTCTGAACTTCAGAGCCGCATTCTTGACATGGTTGCTCAAATGAGAATCGACCTTGCTGAGATTTCTGCTAAGAACACAGCAATCGCAGAGGTTGGCTAATTTCGCTTGTTGAATGGTTTACGACCATCTCTGATGGTATCGTCTAACCAGTATTCCTCGACATAGCGAACGTACTTGTGGTTGGCATCTTTATCAATAAAGGTATTGATGCCTTCACCTGTAACGGGAAAGTCAAATAGATTACCACAATAACTCATGTAGTCTTCTTTATATAAAAAGAATGCTTCATGATCTAAGAAGTGAGATTCATATTCTGAGTCTAATATATTCTTAAAATACTTTAAAGCGGTTGGTAGGGTTATTTCCCCACCAACCCTTTTTTGTTGCAATGAATTAATATTCTGATCTCTGACAATAATAGCAACAACAGGTTCTACACCTAGTTCCTTTGCTTTTTTACATACCTCAAGTATCTTAGGAACCTGTCTAACACCATCATAGAAGAAAGGTACACTAACATTTGCTAAGAAATAATCACCTTCAGGAAACTCTAACTCGTCAGGATATACCCAATACCTAGCAAAAGGTTCTTCATCAGAAGGAACCCAGTAGTTTTTTACAAGAGAATCCCACCCTTTAACATCTGGATGTAGACTGAATGCTCTTGCAAATAAGTGGTTACCAGATCCTTGAGGACCAGTGGTGATAAGAAGTTTCTTAGGCATAACTGAAAAGGAAGTCGCTTACAAATGATTCAGATTTATCTTGACCAAACTTTGACGTTAGGTATCCTCTGACAGGATCTAATTTAGTCATATAGGTATCAAAGTCAAAGTATACATTAGTATCTTCTCCTTCTGGTTGGTGCTTATCAATCATCTTTCTATACTTCTTCAGATACTTCTTAAACATAGGTAAGTGTTCATCTACCTTATTTGGTTTACAGTATCTAACAAAGATATTCTCTGAGAAATGGTTACCCATTTCAAAGAACTTATATTTACCATCATCTTTTGGTAACCCTTTTACTGAGTATAAGTGATTCTCTGTAGGATGTTGGAAGTCAAATACTATAATAACCTTTCTATCACTGAACTTCATAAAATCCATACCAAAGCAAGGAAGGTCAGCACCTGTTTTAGGATAGAGTATAGTATTATAGATGTCAGATACTTCAGACTTTATAAGTGTTTCTCTTGCCTTAATAAAGTGACCACCTGTACGAATGTCTGCTGTAAGTCTACATCCATTCTCATTCCAGTCTGCCCATTGGTGTACAACTTCTAATTCAGGAAATATCCCATATAGAGTCTCCACATAGTTCTTCCACAAGGTGTCTTGCATGATCATTATGTTCAATAAGTTTGTTCATCCAGATTCTTTCTTCTAGAGTTACTGGTACTCCATCTGTAGTTATTATTCTACAGCATATGTCAGTTAATTTCAATCTGTAGTGTGTGGATAATGGCATGCTAACAATGGCATGGTTTATCACCACAGCAATCTAAGTAGTCACCACGTGCAGGTTTCTCCCACAATTCCTTATCTACAGGATTAGTTGGGAATGGTATTGCTGTTTTATTACCATCATCCAATATTTGTTCTTCTACTGGAGAAATGTATTTAAGGTTAGCATCATATCTTAATATTTCTTCTAACCTTTCATCATACCATGCTACAGGAATAGGTAACTCAAGAGTCTTAAGGTACTCTTCTTTGTAAAGATATAACAATTCATAACTTAAGAATATAGGATTCTCGAAATTAGGTAATTGATCTAGGAAATGTCTGCAAGTATTCTCTTCACGTATTCTAAACTGTTGATGGTCTAATATATTTTGATCTCTTCCTATAACACATATCTGAGTTTCTAGTCCACACAGTTCACAATTCATGGCAAACTGCATGATATTAGGTGACCACTTAGTTCCTTTAGATTCTATACCTAGTGGTACACTGATACTTGTAAAGTAGTAGTCACTCTGTGACCAATCAAACTCCTTTAGTGTACTAGGATCTCTCCAGTATGCTGCAAATGGTTCTGTTAACCTATGTGCTTCCCAATAGTTATCAAGTAAACTCTTCCAACCAAATACATCTTCATGTAGGGAAAAGACTTTTGACCATAGATGATTTCCAGAACCTTGGGGTCCAGTTAAGATAACTATTTTCTTCTTTTTATTGGAAGATTTAACTGCCGTTGTTAAGTCGTTAGTTGAGAACACATATTTCATTGTATACACTACTAATTATAACACATAAATAATCTCATATCAACGTCTGTCTTTACAGATGGTATGTCTTCTCTTCTTTAAGAGTCTTGTGAATGGCACAACCTGTATTAAAGTTTAAAAGGTCTTCCGTTGAAGGCAAGGTTCCAGCAGTAAGTAGTATAGAACGTGGTGAATTTGCCATTAATACCTATGATGGTAAGGTCTATATTCTTAGGGATCAGTCATCGGTAGGAATTGCTACTACAACTGTATCAGTTAACCCATGGGTAGAAACCTCTGGTGTTGGTGAACTGGTAAGTTATAGTGGTGAGGTGGCTTGTGGTGCAGCATTATCAGTTACTGGAGATTTAAGGGTAACTGGTGTTACAACTATAAGTGGTCTAACATACCCTGCAAGTGACGGGAGTGCTTTACAGACTCTTCAGACAGATGGTAGTGGAAATTTAAGTTTCGGTGATCTAGCAGGGGATTTAACAGGTAATGTGACAGGTAATGTCACAGGAAGATTGATAGGTAATGTAGAAGGTAATATTTTCTCATCAGGTATATCTACAGTATCAGGGTTTACATTCCCTAGTAGTGACGGTACAACTAATGAAAGTTTAGTTACTGATGGTAATGGTAATTTAAGTTTTAAGACTATAGAAGGTGGAGGTGGTGCTGGTATAACCACCCACACAGATGCATATTATACAGCAACAGAGTTCCAAGACGAATTCGATACACCACATCCATTTGTTGCTGACATAGGTACTAGGACAGTACAGGTATTTCTTAATGGTATTAAGTTAAGAAATAGTCAATTTGTAAATGATCCACCTGCTGACTTTACGTTATCAGGAACTAAGACAGTTACACTAGCAAGTAGTTGTAATGCTGGTGACAGAGTACAGGTCACTGTATTCTATCATAATGAATTTGAAGAAGATTTACTTACTGCAACAACAGAAGGTCAAACTGAATTTGACCTAACTGGTGGTGATAAAACAAATGTGAAATGCTATGTCAATGGTGTTAAATTAAGATCAACTGACTTTACTATAACTAGAAAAATAACTCTAGGGCAGGGTTGTAATGCTGGTGATGAGGTGGACATCATATCAGAGACTGCTGAAGATTACTTCACTGCTACTCAAAACCAAATTGAATTTTCACCTAGTAATGTTGACATACAAGAGCATAACCTAATGGTTTTTGTTAATGGTGTCAGATTGGAAAATAATGATTACACTAAAAACTCCCCCACAATAACACTAACAGAAGGTTTGAACAAGGGTGATCACCTTGATGTGGTGTACAGGGCATAAATACAAAAAAGTAGGCTAACAATGGCACAACCGTCTACAAGACAAGAATTAGTTGATTATGCTAAGAGGCAGCTAGGTTATCCTGTCTTGGAGATCAACCTTGCTGATGAACAGATCGAAGATCTGATGGATGATGCTATCCAGTTATTTCAGGATAGACACTTTGATGGTATTGAAAAAATATACATGAAGCATAAAGTTACTCAAGACTTTATTGATTCAATTGAAGCAAGAGGTGGATCTAAAACTATTGGTGTTACTACATCTACAGCAGAAGCACAACTAACTGGACAGGTAGGTATAACTACATTCTCATACGAAGAGAACCAAAACTTTATTCAAATACCAGAACAAGTTATAAGTATAGTTAAGGTATGGAAGATTGATAATAGAGCAATTAGCACTAACATGTTTAGTGTTAATTATCAGTTATTCTTGAATGAGATATACTGGTTTACTGCTGCTGAGATGATTAACTATGCTATGACAAAGACGTTCTTGGAAGATATTAACTTCCTACTACGTCCTGAGAAGCAGATTAGATATAACAGAAGACAAAATAGATTGTATATTGATACTGATTATTCCAGTATGCAAGTAGATGACTATATTATTATTGAATGTTATAGAGCATTAGATCCTAATATGTACCCTAATGTATACAGGGATCCATTCTTGAAGAAGTACTTTACTTCTCTTATGAAGAAGCAATGGGGTCAAAACCTTATTAAGTTCCAAGGAGTTAAACTTCCTGGTGGAGTAGAACTTAATGGAAGACAGATATATGACGATGCATTAGGAGAAATAGAAAAAATTGAAGAGAAGATGGCATGGGAGTATGAGATCCCTGCACTTGATACGATTGGATAATGGCATTAAATCCCTTTTTTACTCAAGGCAATCAGTCTGAGCAATCACTTGTTCAAGAATTGATTGACGAACATATTAAGATGCATGGCATAGAGTTTACCTATATGCCTAGAATCTATGTGAATACAAAGACTATAATAAGGGAAGTCAGTTCATCTAAGTTTGATAAAGCATTTCCTATTGAAGGATATATTGAGAACTACCAAGGGTTTGGAGACAATTATAATATACTTACTAAGTTTGGTGTAAGGTCAACTGCTGAGATTAGTATTGTTATATCTCAGGCAAGATTTGAAGAGTATATAACACCGTTGTTAACTGGTGGTGTTACTGGATTAAGTAACGATCCTGTTAGACCTTTGGAGGGAGACTTAATCTATTTCCCATTGGGAGACATGCTTTTTGAGATTAAGTATGTTGAACATGAGCAACCATCATTCTACCAGTTACAAAAGAACTATACTTATAAGTTAAAATGTGAACTCTTCGAGTACGAGGACGAGCAAATCGATACTGGTATTGGTTCTATTGATGATGACTTTGAGACTATAGGATACAATGCAACAATGCAGTTGCTAGGAATAGGTACACAAAGTGAAGCTACTGCAACTATAGTTAACGGTGGTCTGTCACAAATCAACTTAGTATCTGGTGGTACAGGATATACCAGAGCACCAAATATAGTAATACAACCACCTAGCTGGGGAATAGGTCATACTGCAACTGCTGTTGCAATAACTACCCAGATGTCAGATGGTAAGTATTCACTAACGGATATACAAATAACTGATTCTGGATCTGGTTATTCTACTTCTTCAAATCCACCAACTATTCAAATTGTAACTGATGATGGTGAAGGTGCTGGAGCACAAGCACAAGCTATTGTTAGTAATGGGACTGTTGGTAAGGTTGTTATGACTGAACATGGTTCAGACTATGTACTAACACCAGTTGTTACGTTTAGTTCTCCACCATCACCAGGCGTTACTGCTGAAGGTTTTGCTAATCTTGATGCTAATGGTAAGGTAGGATCTATTAGTATTGTTAATTCTGGATCAGGATATGCCAGTGCTCCAACTGTCACAGTGTCTGCTGCTGGAACTATAGGAGTGGGTACATATTTCAGTGGTGATCTTATAACTGGTAGTCTTAGTAATAACAAGGCATTTGTTACTAATTGGAACAATCCTACTATGACTTTAACTATTAAGAGTCTCAGTGGACACTTCACTCCTGGTGAATTAATTGTAGGTACATCTAAGACAACAGGTGAGTCTATAGCATATAGACTAAATACCATCAACTATGATGATGACGATGTTATTGACAACAACCAAGAAATTGAGGTTGCTGGTGAAGAGATCATTGATTGGTCTGAACAGAACCCATTTAGTGAGAGACCATAATGTTAGGTAATTATTTTTATCATAGTACGGTAAGAAAGTCAGTTATTGCTTTCGGTACACTGTTTAATAACATCAGTATACAGCATACTAATGATGCTACTGGTGAAGTTATCAGTAAGATCAAGGTTCCTATTGCCTATGGTCCTATTCAGAAGTTCTTAGCAAGAGTAGAACAGCAGCCAAATTTCGCTAGAGATGCTGCTATCACACTTCCAAGGATGTCTTTTGAAATTGTAAATTATAAGTATGATGCTTCTAGAAAGACTGCCCCTATTACAAAATTCTGTCTACTTACTCCAACAGAGAAGACAAAAATTAAGAAAGTTTTTATGCCAACCCCCTACACCATTGGGTTTAGGTTGAGTTTTGCTGCAAAGATACAGGATGATTCGCTACAAATATTAGAACAGATACTACCTCATTTCCAACCATCATATAAGGTTAGTATTAATATGCTGGAAGATGCTGAAGAGATTAAAGATATTCCAATTACACTAACTAATATAACCTTTAGGGATGAGTATGAAGGTGACTTTACTGAACGTAGAGCAATTGTATATGAGTTGGACTTTGACTTAAAAACATTCTTCTATAGCGAAGTACCTACAGATGAGAGTGGTGGCATTATTAAGAAGGTTAAGATTGATTATGCTTCTGCTATTAGAGCACCTAGAGAACAAAGGTATGTAGTTACACCAGCGGCTGTCAAGGATTATAACCAAGATCAAACGCAGTCATTGGCAGCAAATCTTGATATGAATAAGACTTTGATGGAAGTTACTACTAACACTGGTTTAACAGTTGGAAGATATATACAAATAGGTGACGAAGTTTTACGCATCAATGAGGTGAATGGTACTAATGTATTAGTATCACGAGCACAGTATGGTTCTACTATGAGAGAACACTACCAAGGTGACGTTATTAATCAAATCACTATACAAGATGATGCCCTAATTGAAATTGGTGATGATTTCGGATTCAACGAAACCAGAACTTTCTATCAAGACGGTAAAGTCTATAGCAGTTCGCAAGGAATAGATGTCTGATAACAAAGGATTTGATGCAATTAATAGAGCACTTGACGTAAAAGCAGAGATCGTCAAGGAAGGTGGTTGTGTCAAAAAATCTGATAAAGCACAACGTATAGAGAAAGATGATCCCACTAAGGATTACGAATATACCAGAGCACAACTGTATAATCTAATCGAGAAAGGACATGAAGCACTTAACGGTATTCTAGATGTTGCTGCTGATAGTCAGCATCCTAGAGCATATGAGGTTGCTGGTCAGTTAATCAAAAGTGTTGGAGATGTAACAGACAAGTTACTTGATTCTCAGAAAAAAATGAAAGACATGGATGAGGATAAGTCAGGTCCAAAACAGGTTACAAACAATTCTTTGTTCGTTGGTAGTACATCCGACCTACAAAAAATGTTAAAGGAGATGAGTAAGAAGGATAATAAATAAAGAACAGTCTGATTTACTATCATGTTTAATAAGGGGATTATTAAAGTTCTACAAATAGTGGATCAGAAAAATATTTCGGAGGATTTAGTATCAGAAAAATTTGGGATCGTATCGACTGGACGAGCAGGTAGTTTCTCTGCCCAAAAGATGCCGTCTGCTGCTGATACAGCAGCAGCGACTGCGGCTGAAAAGAATGCTAAACAAAAGCAAAGGGCAGCTGGAGCCAGTAAACTGATGGGAAGAGCAAAGGCTGCATTAGATGTAGTCAGGACTGTCAATCAGAATATCTCTAGAGTCTACGAACCGAAAGAGTCGTTTACTTTTAAAAATTTTAGATGGATAACAAAGAAAGAGGACATGACGAATTAAAACGTCAGTCTGAAATCAACCGTTTATCTGATTTAACTAGACAACATGATGCTAAATACTTGACCAATCCAGCAAAATATAAGTGATCTATACTGCCAACCCAAAGGTTTCTTTTATAATAGACCCTTTGGGTTCTGGCAAACTAATCAAATTCGTTCATCCTATTGACTTAAGGAGTGCGAGTCAGAAACTAGAATCTTTACAGAGAAAAGTTAATGCCTCAGTCAAATGACATTTACCTTGGTAACCCCAACCTAAAGAAAGCAAATACACAGGTTGAGTTTACTAAAGAACATATAGAAGAGTATTTGAAGTGTAAGGATGATCCTGTATACTTCACCCAAAGTCATATTAAGATCGTTTCTCTTGATGAAGGTTTGGTTCCATTTAAAATGTGGGACTTTCAGGAGAAATTAATTAGAAACTTCCACGGAAATAGATTTAATATCTGTAAGATGCCTCGTCAGACTGGTAAGTCTACAACTGTGGTATCTTATCTTCTACACTATGCTATCTTTAATGATAACGTAAACATTGCTATACTAGCAAACAAGGCACAAACTGCTAGAGACCTATTGGGCAGACTACAACTTGCCTATGAAAACCTACCCAAGTGGATGCAACAAGGAATTATTGCATGGAACAAGGGTTCTATGGAATTAGAAAATGGATCCAAAATTATCGCTGCATCTACTTCTGCATCTGCTGTCAGGGGTGGATCTTACAATATTATCTTCCTCGATGAGTTTGCGTTCGTTGCAAACCACCTCGCAGACGACTTTTTTGCGTCTGTTTATCCTACTATATCTTCAGGTCAGAAGACCAAGGTAATCATAGTATCTACTCCACATGGTATGAATCACTTCTACCGTATGTGGCATGATAGTGAACGTGGTAAAAATGAATATTGCCCTACAGAAGTTCATTGGTCTGAAGTACCAGGTAGGGATGCTAAATGGAAAGAACAAACTATATCAAACACATCTAAGTCTCAGTTCCAAGTTGAGTTTGAATGTGAGTTTCTAGGATCTGTTGATACATTGATAGCACCATCAAAGTTAAAGACGTTAGTATACGAAGATCCAATAATGCAGAATGGTAGTCTGTATGTATATGAACATTGTAGACCAAATCATGATTATATTGTAACAGTTGACGTTGCACGTGGTGTGTCGAAAGATTACAGTGCCTTTATAGTTTTTGATATTACAGAATTTCCATATAAAGCAGTAGCACGATACCGTAATAACAGTATCAAACCTATGCTGTTTCCATCTATCATACATGAAGTAGCATGTGCATATAATATGGCATGGATACTATGTGAGGTAAATGATATAGGAGATCAGGTTGCGTCAATCTTAAACTTTGATCTGGAATATGAAAATGTTTTAATGTGTGCTATGCGTGGTAGAGCAGGTCAGGTAGTTGGTCAAGGGTTCTCTGGCAACAAGACTCAGTTAGGAGTCAAGATGTCAGTGACAACAAAGAAAGTCGGGTGTTCTAACCTTAAAACTTTGATAGAAGAAGACAAACTTATACTATGCGATTATGATATGATAAGTGAACTTACTACGTTTATACAGAAGAAACAATCCTTTGAAGCAGAGGAAGGATGTAACGATGACCTTGCTATGTGTATGGTTATTTTCTCTTGGTTAGTTGCTCAAGATTACTTCAAAGAGATGACAGATCAGGACGTAAGAAGACGCATTTATGATGAACAAAAGAATCAAATAGAACAAGATATGGCCCCATTTGGGTTCGTTACTGATGGTTTAGAGGAGGAAATAACCGTTGATACCAACGGTGATGAGTGGCATTTGGATGAATATGGAGACATGTCATACATGTGGGATTACAAGTAATAACGCATTTTTACTAAATAATTTATAGTCAAAATAGGGTTACCGCAGGGAGTTAGAATGGCACTTCAGTTAGCATCCCCAGGAATTAATGTACGTGAGGTTGATCTAACACGTGGTGGCGTTAATGCATCATTAAACGTTGCTGCTGGTCTAGCAGGTCCTTTTCAAAAAGGTCCTGTTAACGAGATCATTAGAATCACAAACGAGAACGAACTCGTAGAAACCTTTGGTGGTCCTGGTGCAGGGATCACTGATTTCCATTATGAAACCTGGTATGCTGCATCAAATTACCTATCATATGGTGGACAACTAGAGGTTGTCCGTGCTGGTGGTGGAGAACTAAACAACGCAAATGCTGCACCTTCGGGTACACCATCTACTGCGTTGCTTATAGAAAATTATGATGATTACAGCAACAACCATAGCACATCGTCTGATTGGTATTTCGCAGCAAAAAACCCAGGTTACTGGGGAGAAAACATTAAGGTTGCAGTCATAGATGCTGCTGCCGATCAAATAATTAACGGAGTATCCGTTAACCAAGTATCCACATACGGCAATTCAGTCAGCAGTGGGTTCACCTATAACGTAGGTTATGGTGTTACTCAGAAGTTAACTGGAAACATTATCGGTGTTGGAACAGTTACCTCACCTGGTGACAACGATTACATTAAAGGAATCGTCACTGAGGTTGGTACAGACAGTATTTCAGTCAAGGTAGTTTCGGTTGTACAATCTGGTACAGAGACTGCTGTTAGATACCAAGAAAATTCACAGTACTCATTCAATACCTCCAACCCTATTGGTATTGCATCTGCTTCTGTGGGTGATGATAAGAAAGTATATGGTACTTCTTTATCAGTTTCTGATTGGTACAATAATCAAGACATTCTTACTTCTGCTGCTGATGGTGGATCAGATCTACTTACACTTAAGTGGAGATCTGTACTACCTAAACCAAGAGTAAATGGATACTCTGCTGACAGGGGTGGAGACAATGACTCCCTTAACGTAGTTGTTATTGACGTTGACGGTAATGTCAACGGTACACCTGCTACTATCCTAGAGAAGTTCCCGAACTTATCTAAGGCAAGTGATTCAGAGGTGTCACCACAGAAGTCAATATACTATAAACAGTTCTTGGCAGATAACTCAGCATATGTTTATGCTGGTACATCACCTGCGGTAACTGATTCCCATTATGAAACATCACCTATACCTAACGGGTTCTCCTCTGGAGTTACACCACTAGGATCTGGGGTTGGTGCATGGGGTCAAGCAGCAAAAGATATTAATTTCAATTCACTAGGAAACGTTAAGTATAGTCTTACTGCTGGTAAGGATTATCAAGGCATAGGAAACTTCAATGCTCCATTAGGAGATATTCTTACTGCTTACGATAAACTACAAGATCCAGTTAACTCTGATATCAGATTCTTGTTACAGGGTGGAGCACATAAGACTAAGGAAGAAGAGCAAGCAAAGGCACAGAAACTTATATCCATCTGCGAATTCCGTAAAGATTGTATAACATTCATATCACCTGATAGGGGATCTGTTGTTAACATCACGAGTGAATCACAACAGACAGAGAATGTACTTTCATTCTTCAGTCCATTAAGTTCATCTTCTTATGCAGTCTTCGATAGTGGTTATCAATACACTTACGACAGATTCAATAAGAAGTTCTGCTACTTACCAATATCAAATGATATCGGTGGACTCTGCGTTAGAACAGATAGAAACCAGTTCCCATGGTTCTCACCTGCTGGAACATCTAGAGGTTCATTAAACTTCGCAGTTAAATTAGCATACAATCCTGGTCAGGATGCAAGAGATAGGTTGTATTCAAATAGAATCAACCCAGTTATTGCAAGTCCTGGTGCAGGTATTATTTTATTCGGTGACAAGACTGGTCTTGCTTATGAGTCTGCATTTGACAGAATCAACGTAAGAAGATTATTCATCACCATTGAAAAGGCAATTGAACATGCTGCTAAAGCACAACTCTTTGAACTTAACGATCCAGGTACAAGATCTAACTTCTTGAACATCGTTGAACCATACCTCAGAGATGTACAAGCTAAGCGAGGCATCAATGAGTTCCTAGTTGTTTGTGACGAATCAAACAACACACCAGACGTTATTGATCGCAACGAATTTGTTGCTGACATTTTCGTCAAACCAGCAAGATCAATCAACTTCATTGGTCTAACATTCGTTGCTACGAGAACTGGCATCAGTTTCTCCGAAGTAGTCGGCACTGTGTAATAGGAGGAACTACTAATGCCACTAGATCAAAACTCATTTCAAATAGGTAACAACAAGAGAACCATTAATTCTTTCAAGGATAGGTTACAGTTTGGCGGTGCTAGACCTAACCTCTTTGAAGTTAAAATGGTTTTCCCTAATGTCGATATCTTTGACGGTAGGGAAGAAGAGTACAGAATGATGGTTAAAGGTGCTCAGTTACCAGCATCTAACATCGCTGAAGTTGTAGTACCTTTTAGGGGAAGACAACTTAAGGTTGCTGGTGATCGTAGATTCGATCCATGGACTCTTACAGTACTTAATGACGCTGACTTCAAACTAAGAGAAGCATTCGAGCGTTGGGCTAACTATATCATCAAGGTATCTGACGGATCTGGTACAATCAATCCATCTGACTACTTTGCTGAGTGGGAAGTATACCAGTTAGGTCGTGCAAACACAGATCTTAACGTAACTGGAGACAAGAACCCTGCTAATCTTCCTATCCTTCGTGGATATAAGATGTGGGGATGCTGGCCTTCTGTTGTGTCTGGTATGGAGTTATCATACGATACTCAAGATACTATAGAAGAGTTCCAAGTCACTATGCAAGTCCAGTACTGGGAAGCATTTGACAAGGATAACAGCGATTCTGTGGTATAATAAATATCAGAAAGGATAATATGAATGGCTAAACTTTTTGGTTTTTCAATTGATGATGAAGAAAAGAAGTCGAAATCGGTAGTCAGTCCTGTTCCTCCCAACCAAGAGGACGGTGCTGATTACTATTTGACTTCTGGTTTTTATGGCCAGTACGTAGACATCGAAGGTGTTTTCCGTACTGAGTTTGATATTATCAAGAAGTATAGAAATATGGCATTACACCCTGAGTGTGATACTGCCATTGAGCATGTTGTTAATGAAGCTATTGTATCAGATCTTAATGATAGTCCTGTAGAAATAGATTTAGATAATTTAAAAACAGGTCAGAGTCTAAAGAACGTCATAAGGGAAGAGTTTAAATACGTCAAAGACCTCCTACATTTTGATAAGAAGTCCCACGAGATCTTTAGAAACTGGTATGTCGATGGTAGACTTTACTACCATAAAGTAATTGACTTAGAGAAACCTGATGAAGGTTTAAAAGAAGTAAGACATATTGATGCATTAAAACTTAAGTTAATGAGGATCAAGCCTAAACCCACACGTGGGCAACCTATGGCTCCTCTTGAAGACCAGATAATGAAGGTTGGTAAGGACGCTGAGATATCAGAATTCTATACATACTACCCACAAGGTACTGCTCAGAAATATGGATCTATAGCAGGTAAGGGTATTAAGATTGCAAAGGATTCTATATGTCATATATCATCTGGTCTAGTTGATCGTAACAGACACATTGGTCTCTCTTATCTCCATAAGGCAATCAAAGGTCTGAACCAGTTGAGAATGATTGAAGACTCATTGGTTATCTACAGACTATCAAGAGCACCCGAAAGAAGAATATTCTATATTGATGTTGGTAATTTACCTAAGATTAAAGCAGAGCAATACCTAAGAGATGTGATGTCTCGCTATAGAAATAAGTTGGTATACGATGCTAACACTGGTGAGATCAAGGATGATAAGAAGTATATGGCAATGCTAGAGGACTTCTGGTTACCACGTAGAGAAGGAGGAAGAGGAACAGAGATATCTACTTTACCTGGTGGTCAGAACTTAGGAGAACTAGCAGATATAGAATACTTCCAGAAGAAACTATATCGTGCATTGAACGTACCAGATAGTAGAGTTGCAGATGATCAAGGATTTAACCTAGGTAGATCATCAGAAATCTTAAGAGACGAGTTGATGTTCTCTAAGTTTGTTGGCAGACTACGTAAACGATTCAGTGCATTATTCTTAGATCTACTTAAGACTCAGTTAATCCTCAAGAACATCGTTACCCCAGAAGACTGGGAACAGATGGCAGAGCATATACAATTCGATTACTTATATGATAACCACTTCGCAGAACTTAAAGAAACGGAGTTGATGAATGAAAGACTCAATGTTATGGTACAAATAGAACCTTACATCGGAACCTACTATTCAAGAGACTATGTTAAACGCAAGATTCTCCGTCAAACGGATGAAGAGATCATTGAGATGGAATCTGAGATGGATAAAGAAAACGAGGCGGGCGTTGGTGTACCGTTGGAAACTCAGAATATGATTATGCAAGGTCAGATGGAAGCAGACCCAGGAATGGCTCCTAATTTACCACAGTCAAAGACTACGGCAATGGGACAAACTCCTAAGAATCCAGAGGTAAGTAAGGCTAAGACAGGGTTAGATATTAAAAAAGCAAAGATATAAGCTAAATATATAATATACACTTCAATAGTATATTATGGAATCTGCCGACATAGTAGATATGATTGCGACTGGTACTCCTTCATCGGAGGTATCAGATGCAATTAAGGATCTACTGTATGTAAAAAGTAGTGCGAAGGTTGATGCTATGAAACCTTCTGCTGCCCAATCGCTGTTTGATGCTGAACCTGAAGTTGAAGAAGAACCAACGGAAACAGAAGAATGAGTGCATCTCAGCCATTAAAATTAGTATCTGATGTTGGGTCGGTATCCTCTGCAAATGCTACATCTGCTGTATCATCTGCTCAGATAGTTCGATCTGGTGTCGTACATGTAACTGCTAGTTCTGATAAGGCTGGTGGTTCTATTGCAGCATGTAATACTTCCACCCAAACTGGTGTAGGTAGCATGTTTGTAGATAAGGGTAGTAACATCCTTTATCGTTATGCTCATCCAGCTAACGCTAATGTTACTAATATCACTGCTACTAATCCAGCAGTTATAACTCTTGACCATCCAGACACAAAACTAAGTGTAGGTGATTATGTCACCTTAGTTGGTTCTACTGTTAGTGGATACAATACTCAAATAGCACACGTAGAGGTTACTGCTAAGTCACAACCTCAACAGTTCAACGAGTATATACAGACTATAACTGTGAGTGCAGACTGTTCATCACTAGCAGCGTTTAGTGGTACAGCAACTGCATACAAATCTGTTATCTTTAGACTTGCTCCTGAGACATCATCAGGATGTACACTTCATATCAAAGAGGTAGGAATAGGATGAAATTAATTGCAGAAGAAATTGAATCCGTAGATATTCTTACCGAAGAAAAAGATGGTAAGAAGACTTTATACATTCAAGGACCATTTTTACAAGCAGAAGTTGTGAATAGGAACAAACGTTTCTATCCAATTGATACAATGGTTAATGAGGTCAGTAATTATAATAAGAAGTTCGTTTCATCAGGTAGAGCACTTGGAGAACTCGGACATCCTGATGGACCTTCTATAAATCTTGATCGAGTTTCACATAAAATTGTGTCACTTAAGCAAGAAGGAAACAACTTTATTGGTAAAGCACAGATACTATCAACCCCTATGGGTAAGATAGCAGAATCACTTTTAAGTGATGGTGTAAAACTTGGAGTTTCCAGTCGTGGTATGGGTTCTATGTACCAAAAGGATGGGGTAAACATAGTAGGAGAAGACTTCATGTTAGCAACTGCTGCTGACATTGTTGCGGATCCTAGTGCTCCCGATGCTTTTGTAGATGGAGTTATGGAAGGTAAGGAATGGGTCTGGGAAGGATCTATCTTGCGTGAGAAAAAATGTGAAGAGGTCAAGAAGTCAATAAATACGTTAGTGAGTCAAGAAGTATTAGATGAGCATAAACTTGCGTTATTCTCAAACTTCTTGCGTAGTCTATAGTTTATAGATTTATAAATAATAATATCATTTTCTAGAATTTTTCGGATCTAAAAATGTCAGACGAACAATTACATGAGATGGATAATCAGGTAACGAAGGGAGCTTCTGCTGCCGAGCCTATGCCTAAGGCTCCAAATTACGTTCCTGATGCGGGTTCAGTCGAGGTTCTTGGTGGACCAACTCCAACCAATTCTAAACCTACAGACGATAGCAACAAGCTAAAAACTCCATCGGCCACTTTGGCACAAACAGGCGATCCTCATTTTCGCCACGCTGGTGCTAAGACCACTCTACCAGGCCCTGCTGCTTTAAAAGCAACTGGATATGGTAAGGGTGCTAACGAAGAAACAGCTAAGGAGGAAGAAGTTGTTGCAGAAACTCCAGCAGTAGAAACAGAAACTACCGTTTCTGAAACTGAAACTGTTGAAGCTCCTGTAGTAACAGAAGAACCATTGGACATTGATGCAGATGTTAAGGCACTTCTCGAAGGAGAAGAACTATCTGAGAAATTCCAAGAGAAGGCTAAGACAATCTTTGAAGCAGTCATCAAGTCTAGGCTTGCTGATGCTAAAGAAGCAATGTCTAAGCAGTACGATACAATGCTTGCTGAAGAAGTAGGTAAAGTACGTACAGAACTTACAGAGCATATTGACTCATACCTTGAGTACGTTGCTAACGAGTGGATTAATGAAAATGCACTTGCTGTAGAATCAGGAATCAGAGGTGAACTATCTGAATCCTTTATGACTGGTCTTAAGGGTCTCTTTGAAGAGCACTACGTAACTATCCCAGATGATAAGTACGATGTCCTTGAGGCAATGGTCACAAAACTAGATGAAATGGAGAGTAAACTCAACGAACAGATTGATGGTAATATCGCTTTAACTAAGCGTCTATCTGATTCTGTCTCCGACAACATCCTTGATGAGGTTAGCGAAGGACTAGCACTTTCTCAAAAAGAAAAGCTTAGTTCATTAGCCGAAGGTGTTGAGTTTGAAAGCGAGGAACAATACCGTGAGAAACTTGTAACTCTTAAAGAGTCATATTTCTCTAATAAGCCAGTTACTGACTCACAAGAAGTCATATCCGAAGATGCTGTAGAGGAGAATTCTTCTACTATGTCAAAGTATCTCGAAGCGTTGACTAAGTTCAACTAGATTAAATTTAAACTTACTACATCCCGAAACGGAGACCCAAAATGTTTAACTCTGCTCAATTGCAGAAGAAGTGGGGACCTCTTTTAGAAGCGGAAGGTCTTGATAGTATCAAGGACAACCACAGAAAAGCGGTTACAGCCCAACTTCTCGAAAACCAAGAAAGATTTTTACGTGAAGAACGTGCCTTCTTGACAGAAGCACCTCCTACAGTTAACACTGACCCTGCTGGCACTGGTGCTGCTGGTTTCAGTGGTGGTGCTACTGATGCTGGCCCAGTTGCTGGTTTCGACCCCGTACTGATTTCTTTGATCAGACGTTCGATGCCTAACTTGGTCGCATATGACCTAGCTGGCGTTCAGCCAATGAACGGACCTACTGGTTTGATCTTTGCGATGAGAACTCGCTACGACAATCAGCAAGGAACAGAAGCATTCTTCAACGAACCAGATACTGCCTTCTCAGCACAAAACTCTGCTGCATCACTTAACCAAGGTGATTACACAGGTGCTGTTGATGGTGGAACAGATGTTGGTTTCGGTACTACTGCACAGGGTACAGACCCAAGCAGTGATGCTACAAACCCATCAATCCTTAACGGTGGCGATCAAAACGCTTATCCTACAGGACAAGGTTTCAAGACCCAAGATTTAGAAGCATTAGGTGACGATACAGCCACTAATGACTTCCGTGAGATGGCATTCAGTATCGAGAAAGTCTCGGTTACTGCTAAGTCTCGTGCTTTGAAAGCTGAGTACAGTTTAGAACTTGCTCAAGACCTTAAGGCAATCCACGGTCTAGATGCTGAAGCTGAATTAGCAAATATCCTTTCAACAGAGATACTTGCTGAGATCAACAGAGAAATCATCAGAACTATCTACAAGGCTGCTGAGCCTGGTGCTCAGACGAACGTTGCTTCAACTGGAGTCTTCGACTTAGACGTTGACAGTAATGGTCGTTGGATGGTTGAGAAGTTCAAAGGTATGATGTTCCAGCTAGAGCGTGATTCAAACGCTATCGCTCAGAGAACAAGAAGAGGAAAGGGCAACGTTATCCTTTGCTCTGCTGACGTAGCATCTGCTCTTGCTGCTGCTGGTCAACTTGACTACACACCTGCTATCTCTGCTAACCTAACAGTTGATGATACTGGTAATACATTTGCTGGAGTACTTAACGGACGCTTCAAGGTCTACATTGACCCATTTGCTGCTAACCTAAGTGCTAATCAGTACTACGTCATGGGTTATAAGGGATCTAACCCTTATGATGCTGGACTGTTCTACTGCCCATACGTTCCTCTACAGATGGTTCGTGCAGTTGGTCAGGACACCTTCCAACCAAAAATTGGATTCAAGACCAGATATGGTATGGTTTCCAACCCTTATGCAGAAGGTACAACCCAAGGACTTGGACGTATTACTGCTAATAGCAACCGCTATTACAGACGTGTTAAGGTTCAGAACCTAATGTAAGACAGAAGTTTATACTTCTTTATCAAGACCTCCACACAAGTGGGGGTCTTTTTTTATGCTAATGTTAAATAGTATACACTATCAGATAATCTAATGAACGGTAGACTATCTAAGGTTGACATGACAAATAGACTCATGCAACTTAAACGAGAACTAGATTACAAATGTGAAATTGGAGATATGGGACAGTGGGAATGTACTGGAGCTAATAAGTATATGCATAAAGTCTTTGATGTGCTTGATGAGTATTGGCAATAAATAGATATAGCTTGGGAAGCTGATGTCAAACAATCCAATGGCCTTGCAAGAAGTTTCTAATAGGAATTTCTTAGCATTAGGTGGTTTCAAACTCAAGTTGAATAGATGTCCAAAGGTAGACTTTCTTTGCAATAAAGCAAATCTGCCTACCATTACTTTGGGTGTTGCTCAACAAACTTCTTACCTTAAGAACATTCCTGTTCCTGGGGATAAGATGTCGTTTGATGATTTGGTTGTTAGTTTTATCGTTGATGAAAACCTTGAGAATTACTTACAAATATATGACTGGATGACTGGTTTAGGTTTTCCAGAAAGTTTACAACAGTTTGAGGACATCAAGAGAAAGTCAAGATACTTCCCAGAGTTCAACGAAGGTTTCAATGAAAGGTCAGACGGAACATTAATGGTTCTTAATAGCAACTACAATACTGTTGCACAAGTTAAGTTCAAAGACTTGTTCCCATTTGCTTTGACTGGTATACCATTTGATGCGACACTAACTCAAGAGCAGTATTTTACTGCAACTGTGAGTTTTAAATATACTATCTTTGATATGATTGACAATGAAGGAGACAAAGTTTGATCTAGAAAAGATCCAACGAATGTGGGATGAGGATAGCAAACTGAATCAAGATGAACTTGATACTGAGTCTTTAAAAGTTCCCCAATTACACGCCAAATATTTCAACATATATAATATGACTTTAGCACTTCGTAAGAATGCTGAGTCACAATATGCTTCTGTCATATTAGAAAGACGGAAGTATTATAAAGGTCAAGCAACAGCAGACATATATGCTGAAGAACCTTTCCCTATGAAAATACGGGATAAGGATGACCTTAAACTTCATCTTGATGCCGACAAGAAAGTCGAGATTATCAGGTTGAAAATTGAGTACTATGACATGATGCTTAGATATCTTGAGGATATCTTAAAGCAAGTTTCTAATAGAACTTACCAAATTAAAAACGCTATTGAGTGGCGTAGGTTCTCTTCTGGTTATGGCTAACATTGTTATCCAAAAAAAGAATGAGGTATTCTTAAAGGTTGAATGTGAACCTCATATCAAATATGAGTTAGCAGATCAGTTTACCTTTGATGTACCAAATGCAAAGTTTATGCCACAGTATCGTAATAGGTACTGGGATGGAAAGATACGTCTATTCAATACTGAGAAAGGAGAAATATATGTTGGGTTATTAGACAAGGTAGAACAGTTCTGTAAGAATCACGATTACTCTTTTGAATTTAGTGATAATAAACATTATGGTTTACCTTATGAAGAGAATGATGGAGTATCTAAAGAAGGTGTAAAAGATTATCTTACTAATATATCTAAGGTTAAACCAAGAGACTACCAGATAGAAGGAGTCTTTGATGCTTTAAAAAAGAATAGAAGATTATTAATATCACCTACTGGATCTGGTAAGTCCTTGATGATATATGCTGTAACAAGATATCATGTACAGGCAAAGAGAAAAGTGTTGATTGTCGTACCAACAACATCTTTAGTAGAGCAGATGTATAAAGACTTTGTAGATTATGGTTGGGATGCTAGTAAATTTTGTCACAGAATATATGGGGGTCGTGATTTATTGTCAGATTTACCTGTTACTATATCTACTTGGCAATCTATATACAAACAGGATCGTAAATGGTTCAGACAATATGGTGTTGTTATAGGAGACGAAGCACACCAATATAAATCCAAATCATTGGTCACATTGATGACCAAATTAGATAATGCAAAATACAGATACGGATTCACGGGTACGCTTGACGGTACACAAACTCATAAGTGGGTATTGGAAGGTCTTTTCGGACCGTCATACAAAATTATTAATACAAGAGATCTACAGGAAGCGGGATACCTTGCTAGATTAAATATCCGTTGTCTTCTTTTAAAACATGATCCTCGTAAGTTTGATACCTATGAGGATGAAGTACAGTATCTTATTAGTCACGATAGTAGAAATAAATTCATTAAAAACTTAGCACTAGACTTGAAAGGTAATACTTTAATACTCTATAGTCGGGTTGCCCAACATGGGGAACGTCTGTATGACCTCATAAATACTAATAACCGAAAGGTTTTCTTTGTTCACGGAGGTGTTGATACAGAGGAACGTGAGTCTGTTAGACAGATTACCGAGGAGGAAAACGATGCGATTATTGTTGCCTCTTACGGCACTTTCAGTACTGGTATTAACATTAAGCGTCTTCACAACGTCATCTTTGCAAGTCCATCCAAATCGAGGATTAGGAATCTCCAATCCATCGGCAGGGTATTAAGAACTGGTAAGGATAAAGTTAAAGCAACCCTTTATGATATAGCAGATGATTGTACAAAAGGTAGTAGGTCGAACTACACTCTTAATCATCTAGTCGAACGTATCAAATACTATAACGAAGAGAAATTTAATTATGACATCATCACCATCAAATTCGGAACCATACGATGAGTTCTATGCCAGTGTTAAACTGGTCTCAGGTGAAGAAGTGCTTTGTGTGGTTATGATTGATGAACCTAAAAGTCAACCTGATAAGATAATTATAGATAATCCTGTTCTATGTAAAGAAGTTCGTGCACCTGGAACTAATATTCCTATGGGATTTAAGTTTGAACCATGGATGAAAATGACTGACGACAATACTTTTGTTTTATCTATGGATCGTGTAGTAACTATAAGTCAGATTCAGTCTAAAGAAATTATTGATACTTATAAAAGTATGATAGACCTTGGTATGCGTGGTGCATCTCATCCTGATATTACTAAGCAAATGGGATATATATCTTCTGTAGATAGAGCTAGAAAGGTTTTAGAAAAGATGTATAGAGATGAGCCTAAAGGAACCCCTTGAACCCTTACAGAGTTATTCTACATAGATTTGCCTATTCTGTCAAGCTATGCTATACTGTTCACATAGGATTGATACAAGATGAAAAGGAAACGCTCTGAACACTACGTTAATAACAAGGAGTTTCTTGCTGCAATAGTAGCATATAAACAATCTATTGTAGACGCTGAAGGTCTTGGTCAACCCAAGCCTAGGATAACAAACTACCTAGGAGAGTGCTTCTTAAAGATAGCAACACATTTATCATATAAACCAAACTTTGTCAACTACATGTTCAAGGATGACATGATCTGTGATGGCATAGAAAATTGTGTACAGTACATTAATAATTTTAATCCTGAGAAATCATCTAATCCATTTGCCTATTTTACTCAGATAATACATTATGCATTTCTTAGAAGAATACAAAAAGAAAAGAAACAACTAGAGATAAGACAAAAGATTATTGAAAGATCTGGTTTTGAAGAGGTTATGCATTCTGATGACCAAGATAGATACTCTGAGAATAATCAGATTAAAGATGCTGTACAGTATCGTAATAACCGATGAAAGTTGCTGTTATCACTGATCAGCATATTGGATTTAAGAAAGGGTCAAAGTTATATCACGATTACTTCTTAAAGTTCTATGATGAAGTCTTTTTTCCAACGCTGCAAGAACGTAATATCACCACTGTACTTGACCTTGGTGACACTTTTGACAATAGGAAGGGTATTGATTTATATTCTTTGGACTGGGCGAAGCAAAATTATTTTGATAGGTTACAAGCTCTTGGCATTAGTGTCATCAGCATTGTGGGAAACCATACAGCATTCTATAAGAATACGAACCACCTTAATACCATTAATCTGCTCCTACGAGAGTACGATAATATTACAACTCTTCGTGAGACCACAGAGTTAGAAATTGGTGGATGTAAGATACTGTTTGTCCCTTGGATTAACCCAGAAAATAAAGAAGAGACATATAGTAAGATAGAACAAACAACTGCTAAGATGTGTATGGGTCACCTTGAACTCAATGGGTTCACTGCTACTCATGGACATGTCATGGAGAATGGAGATGATGTAGTTAAGTATAACAAGTTTACTAAGGTGTTCTCTGGACATTACCATACTAGATCTAGTAATGGTAAGATCTTCTACTTAGGTAATCCATATGAGATGTTCTGGAATGATGTGAATGATTCTAGAGGATTTCATCTGTTTGATACTGAGACATTAGAAACTGAGACTATAAACAATCCTTTCCAGTTGTATAAAATTATTGTATATGATAATACACCTAGACAATTGTTTAAGTTCAATGAGTATAAGGATAAGATAGTTAAACTCGTAGTTAAAGAGAAAGATAATGAAAAAGAATATGAACGTTTCCTTGAGGCATTGATCAATGCTAACCCTTATGATCTAAAAGTAATAGAAAAGATACAAGGTGTTAATTTTGATAGTGGTTTAGTGGAGCATACCGAGGACACAGTGACGTTATTGGATTCATATGTTGACGATATGGAGACTGACTTGGAGAAATCTAGGATCAAGTCTATAGTATCTGAACTCTATAGGGAAGCATGTGAGGTAGGTTAATGTTTATCATTACACTCAAGGGTATGGAGGATGCTGGTGCTTATTCAGTTAAGGATGAATTGGGAGACAAGGTAGTTTTCATGTTTGAGGAAGAGGATGATGCTGATAGGTATGCTATGATGATGAAGGAAGAAGGCAACAAAGATATGGTTGTCATTGAAGTCCAAGACTCAGTTGCCATCACAGCATGTGAACGTGCTAAAATCAGGTATACCATCATTACTAAAAATGATATAGTCATTCCACCACAAGAAGATGATTGACACATCCCCAGATTCCATTAGAATATTCGCCATAATAGTATTGGCATTACTCTGGTTGATTATTTTTAACACTCCTACTAATGATTGAGTTTCAACGAATTCGTTATAAAAATTTCTTAGCAGCAGGTAACTATTTCACTGAGATAGAACTGAATGCTGAACCTAATACCTTGATCATTGGTGGCAATGGTTCAGGTAAGAGTACTTTATTGGATGCTTTGTGCTTTGCTTTGTTCAATAAACCATTCAGACAGGTCAATAGAAGTCAATTAGTTAATAGTACTAACGAAAGGGATGCAATAGTTGAGTTAGAGTTTGCTGTAAACGCCCATGAGTACAAAATTGTACGTGGAATTAAACCAAATAGGTTTGAAATCTTCAGAAATGGTAAGAAACTCAATGAAGATTCGTCAGCACAGGAGCAACAGAAGACATTAGAAGGACAAATTTTAAAATTAAACTATAAATCGTTCACACAAATTGTAATTTTAGGTTCTGCATCGTTCGTTCCCTTCATGCAGTTGTCTACTGCACACCGTAGGGAGGTTATAGAGGACTTATTAGACATAAAAGTGTTCTCAAGTATGAAAGATATACTTAAGACACGTCTGAAGGCATCTAGAGACGAGTTAAAGGTGCTAGAATTAAAAAAACAATCGACTGCTGACAAGATTGTCATGCAGCAAAACTTTATTAGAACCATTGAGGAGGATTCTAACAATGATATCAATGAAAAACAAGAGCAAATCGAGAATATCTATAAAGATATCTCAAGGTATCAAGAATGTGTTGAGGATATCTTGGTTAAGGTTTCCTCAAAAGAAGATGAAGTAGAAAAGTATTCTGATGCAACGGATACCATTCGGAAACTTGAAACATTTCAGACTAAACTTCAGACTAAACGGCACAACAGTTGCAAGGACTTGGATTTCTTTGAAGAAAACAGTAATTGTCCTACTTGTACCCAAGTTATTGATGAAGCTTTTAGGTTAAATAAAACAGAACAACTCCAGAAGTCTATATCAAAATCAGAAAAGAGCCTGTCTGAAATAAAACAGGCAATTTCTGATGAGCAATCACGGGAACGTGAGTTCTCAACACTTCAAAGGGAGATTACGAAACTAAACAATGAGGTTTCTCAAACCAACATTAGAATTTCTGAGTCCAATAAGTTACGAAGACAAATTGAACAAGAAATTCAAGCAATTACCGACAAACTTGAAAATAGAAATACTGAAGATGAAAAGTTAACTAAGTTTAAACAGGATTTGAAGGGTGTATTGGATGATCTAGCAGATCTTACCAAGACATATGAGTATGACAGTCAAGCAAACCTTCTACTTTCTGATGAAGGGGTAAAGAGAAACATTATCAAGAAGTATCTACCTTTAATCAACCAGCAAGCGAACAGATACTTGCAGATGATGGACTTTTACATCAACTTTAACCTTGATGAAGAGTTCAAAGAGAAGATAGAGTCTCCTATCCACGAAAACTTCTCATATTCTTCCTTCTCTGAAGGTGAAAAGATGAGGATAGACCTTTCATTGATGTTTAGTTGGCGAGAAATTGCACGTATGAAGAATAGTGTTAGTACTAACCTACTGATCATGGATGAAGTGTTCGATTCTTCCTTGGATGGGTTCGGTACTGACGAATTTATGAAGATCATTAGGTTTGTGGTCAAGGATGCTAACATATTTGTGATCTCACACAAGAATGAACTGCATGATAAGTTCGAGAAGTGCATTGAATTCAAAAGAACTAAGGGGTTTTCACGAATAGCTTGACATATAACTAAACCTTATGGTACTATAAATAGATCATACAAAGGAATCGAAATAATCGTGCCCCTGCGTAGTATGTAAATCATCCCATGTCGGGGGTGGTATCATCCGTAGGGTTTTTTAATGCCTTACGAGATATTTAAAACAATCATGTCTATCAAATCAACAATCGCAGCTGCTTTTGCTGCACCTTTCCTTCTATCTTCAGCTGCTTTTGCTGGTCCTTACGTGAACGTAGAGACTAACAGCAATTGGGATGGAGACAACTACACAGGAAACACAACTGATCTTCACATCGGTTTTGAAGGTTCTACAGAAGGTGGCGTTGGCTACTATGTTCAAGGTGGTCCTTCAGTAATCGCTCTTGATGGCGTTGACTCTGAAACTCAGTTCTCTGGTAAAGCTGGTGGTTCTGCTACCCTTACAGATACTGTTGGAGTATATGGTGAGCTTGCTTTCACTTCAGATGACGATGACCTAATCGCTGATTCTGCTGCTAAGCTTGGTCTTACTTACAAGTTCTAGTTCTCTTAAATAGTTAAGAGTTCGAGATGGATTAGGGACTCCTTACGGAGTCCCTTTTTTATTGCCATGAAAAAAACTTCTGACTTAGTAATGCATCCACTTTGGATCATTCCAGTGATGCTTTTATCAACTATGATACTTATTGAAACGTTACATACTGTAACACATTGGCGTATGGAAATAGATGCTAATGCTTATTGTAGAAATAATGCCGAATGGATCAATGATAATCAAAACTAATGGGAGTCATAAGACCCCTTTAATTCTGTTCGGGTTTCCTAGGTATTAATACTTTGACAGGTCTTAATTATTCCTATATAATATTGTTATCATTCTTTACATTTCTTAAATGACTGTAACAACAGAGTATGGCAAGCAAAACATCTTTGCTAAAGAACCAAAGATCGAAGTTATCGATTCTGCACCACATTTTGAAATCGCTGAAACAGTGAATGGACAAATGGCAATGATCGGAATTATCGCAGCAGTCGGTGCTTACGCCACAACAGGTCAGATTATTCCTGGCATATTTTAAGAGATAAGGTCTCTTACATCTTCTACCCCTAATAAATCTAAGAAAATGACTCCAGAAGCAGAAAAGTTTAACGGTTGGATGGCAATGATCGGTTTTGTAGCCGCAGTCGGAGCATACGCAACCACAGGTCAAATCATACCTGGTATATTCTAATGAATCAATCCATTTTTTTCAGAGCAAATGGCAGAGCATCTATGATGCTTTTTGTCTCAGGTGTTTTGTTATACACAGTCTCTAACTACTTCTAAATGGATCTTCTATCAACTTCAGAAATTTCACCATTCATGGCTATCATGTGGTGCTTCTATCCAATAGGTGCTTTAGTATTTGTTGAGTTGCTGCTACGTGCTGTAAATGATAATGATGACGATGATGAAGATGGTGGTAAGATGATTCCAGCATATAATGGGGCTTGACATAGAGTATTAATACCTATATACTTGTAGAGTATTTTTACCTAGTCATGCCTCAACTTATATTCCTGATAGGTCTATCTTTTTTCGCAACACATCCTGAGATTGTAAACGTAGCATTTCAATGAATAGTTTAATTTTTTTCTTATTAAACTTTTTAGACTTTTGGTTCTTACCATTAGTCATAGCACTTATAGTATCAGTTGTAGTAGAGCAAGTCATCAGAAGGAAAGGTTCTGATGCTGCTATATTCACAGCAATGAGGATACGTAAGTTCCTTTACACACAAAACGTCATATTAAATTTCGTTTGGTTCTTGTCATATTTCATCTTTGTTGTTATAATGAGGCCATCTATGCCAGTGGGAGATCCCATGGCAAGTCCTGACCTCCTTTGGAACTTTTGATGAAAGACTTTATAGGTGTGTATGATAACGCATTCACACCTGACCAATGTGCTGATATGATTGAATATATTGAGTCTCTCCAAGAGAATCATTTATTATTCCAAGACAAAGAAAAAAAACATGACACAGACCACCAAGCAGTAGGTCTGTTTTATCATAACTTGTTAGGAACTTCCCCCTTTGGGGCGAAGTTCCTTCCTTGTATTCAGCAGTATGTTGATTCCTACCTTAATGAATACTCGGTACTATCAAGACAAAGGTTTTTAATATATGATGTCAAGGTTAAGAAGATACCTGACGGTGGTGGCTTCCATTCTTGGCACTACGAAGCAAATAATTTTGTGTATGCTACCAGAGCATTTGTAGTTCAGTTATACCTTAATGATATAGAAGAAGGTGGTGAAACAGAATTCTTGTACATAGGTAAAAGAATACCAGCAAGAGCAGGTAGACTCATTATCTTCCCTGCTGGTTTTACTCATGCACATAGAGGAAACCCACCACTAGGACAGACAAAATATATTTGTTCTTCATGGGGTATCGTTCAGGAATAGTATGTGCTATAATATAAACGAACATATTATTGATAATGGTTTGGAAGTATCGTGAATTGAGTACCCTGACATTGATTCAGGAGTACATTGCCAAAACCTATGAAGCACACTATGCTCAAGGTAAGACACAGACATTAGATCTGATAGAATCTCTAGGTGATGCTGAGTCATTCACCAAGTGCAATGCTATCAAGTACCTTTCTAGGTTCGGTGCTAAGAATGGCAAGAACCCAGATGACGTTTTAAAAGCAATTCACTATTGCATCCTCTTATACCATTTTGCTGACTTACATGATGAAAATTTCAAAAAAGACAACCGAAATTCTAGCAAACTTCACGAGCATAAATCAGTCTCTTAGTTTTAGAGAAGGTAGGCAACTAAGGACTATTTCTCCTATGCAGAATGTTCTTGCACAGGCAGAGATTGAGGAGTATATACCAAAGGATTTTGCAATCTACGATCTACCACAGTTCTTGAATACTGTTGGTCTATATTCTGATCCAGATATAGATGTTAAGACTAATGAATCTTATGCATCTATTAAGGAAGGTAATGCTAATCGTTCAAAGTATTTCTTTTCAGATCCTAGTGTAATCATTGCACCACCTGAAAAGGAAATGAAACTACCTAGTGAAGAAGTTTCCTTCACACTGGATAAGGATACATTAACTAAGATTCTTAAGTCTTCAGCAATTCTAAACCTACCAGACTTAGCAGTAGTGGGTGGTGAAGGTGTAGTTAAGTTGGTAGTTAATGACAGAAAGAACGATACATCTAATGAGTATAGTATTGTTGTAGGTCAAACTGATAAGGAATTTAGTTTCAACTTTAAGATTGAGAATCTTAAATTGATTAATGGTACTTATGAAGTAAACATATCAGAAAGAAAACTTGCTAAGTTTTATAATGCTGATTACAAATTAACTTACTTTATTGCCTTGGAGCCTGATTCTGTTTATGAAGGATGATTTTTTATGGGTTGAAAAATATAGACCCAAGACAATTGAAGACTGTATCCTCCCAGATGATCTTAAGAAAACACTTAGTGCTTTTATAGATAAAGGAGAACTGCCTAACCTTTTGTTAGCAGGACCGCCAGGCATCGGTAAGACTACCGTTGCCAAGGCATTGTGTCATCAAATAGGAGCAGACTATTATGTCATCAACGGATCAGATGAAGGCAGGTTTCTCGACACCGTGCGTAATCAGGCTAAGAACTTCGCCTCTACTGTTTCCCTTACGTCAGGGAGCAAGCATAAGGTTATCATCATTGACGAGGCAGATAATACCACCCATGATGTTCAGTTACTTCTTCGGGCAAACATAGAGGCGTTTTATAACAACTGTAGATTTATTTTTACATGTAACTACAAAAATAAAATTATAGAACCACTGCATTCTAGATGTGCTGTAGTTGATTTTAGTATAGGTAAGAAAGAGAAGCAACAAATTGCTGCTACATTTTTTAGGAGGTTAGTTGAGATACTAGATAAGGAAGGAATTACTGCTGATAAGAAAGTATTAGTTGAGGTAATCCAAAAGCACTTCCCAGATTGGCGAAGAGTGCTTAATGAGTGTCAGAGGTATAGTGCATCAGGATCTATTGATACTGGTATACTTACAGTATTCAACAATACTAATACCACTGAACTGGTAGGGTTTCTACAGAAGAAAGAGTTTGGTAATGTACGTAAGTGGGTGGTTCAGAATCTGGACAATGACCCTAACGTGATATTACGGAACATCTATGATATAATGTATGAAACATTAAAACCAAAGTCTATCCCAGAGGCAGTCTTGGTCATCGCAAGATACCAATATCAAACTGCTTTCGTTGCTGATCAGGAAATAAACCTAATGGCAGCGTTGACTGAACTAATGTGTAATTGTGAATTCAAATGACTAAATCATCACGACCTGCAAAAAAAGCAACGGTCACCAATCGTGAGATCAAAGACTCAGTTGAAGAACTGAAGATCTCTTTGCCTAGGCAAAAGAAAAGTAGATTCTACTATCAGTTCTGGAGTGTTGCTGCATTGTCAGTACTTGCTGGACAACTATACGTAGGCACTGGATACCGTCAGATGTCAAGATCTTTTGATCGTATTGTAGACAGTATCATAGTTGAAATAACTGAAGACTCTGGACCTAAGTTCTATTAATGAAAGCATTGAAAACACCACTCAGATATCCTGGTGGTAAGTCACGTGCTATTACAAAAATTAGTCCTTGTTTTCCTAACTTAAAAAACTACAAGGAGTTTAGAGAACCGTTCCTAGGGGGTGGTTCTGTTGCTTTGTATGTCAGTAAATCTTTTCCCCATTTAGATATCTGGGTTAATGACTTATACAAACCGTTGGCAAATTTTTGGCAACAACTTCAGGAAAAACCTGACGAAATTACGAAAGAACTTGCGAGACTCAAAGGTCGATACGACACACCCGAACGAGCGAGACACTTGTTTGCTGAATGCAAGGAATGTCTTAATCATACTAACAGTGGGAAGAGTTCTAGGGCCGTTAGTTTTTATATCGTTAACAAGTGCTCATTTTCTGGACTTTCGGAATCTAGTTCCTTCAGTTCTCAGGCATCAGACTCCAATTTCTCAATGCGAGGAATTGAAAAATTGCCAGGATACTCAGAAATAATAAGAGACTGGAAGATTACTAATCTATCCTATACTGATCTCATGGATAACAGTAAGGATTGTTTTATGTATCTTGATCCTCCTTATATGATTAAGGATAAGTTGTATGGTAAAAATGGTAGTATGCATGGTAAATTTTCTCATAGAGTATTTGCTGACAACTGCCAACACAATGAATCTGATATGCTTGTCAGTTATAATTGTGACCAATTAATAAAAGATAGATTTAATGGGTGGAGTGTGGTAGAATATGACCATACATATACTATGAGATCTACTGCATCTTATGGTAAGGATCAACAGGAACGTAAAGAGTTATTGCTTTTGAATTATGACTGCCGACTATGACGATTCAAATTGGCGTGAAGAGTATAAAAATTATACTTCTAGTAAGTATGAGTTAGACCTGCTTGAGAATGGACCTCATAGTCTTGCTCAGTCATGGATGATGGGTGCATTACATAACAAGTGGAAAAAGATGAAGGGATATAAAGATCCCGAACCACCCAACTGTCAGTCAAGTCTTAAAGAGTTCTTCCAAAAAAACAAAGATCAAGGAATCTAATGGCAATTTATCATGATGCTGAGATTAGAATTAATCTCAATGAACTTGTACAAATGAGATCTAACTACTTGTTTAGAAGTAGTAAAGTTAGTACAAACCTTAGTGAACAAGATATAGATTGCTTGTCTTCAAGTCTTCCATCAAGGTTGACATGGGATGCTTTGTATGGCATGGTAGATAGTGCTATCTTTGAGTATCTTGATGAAGCAGATACACACTATGGTGAAAGAACTATTGAAACCATTGAGGTAACAAGGGAACAAGAATTTAAAAAGAATTTTAAAATGGTTAAGTTAGAATCATCTGCATGGACAATCGAAGTACCTTTGAGGAAGAAGTAATGCTGGCACAAGAATTAAAAGAAGGAACAAAGAAATCACATTCTCTAGCAGAGAACACATCTTTTGTAAAAGGATTTCTTAGAGGTACTCTTAGTGAGTATAACTATGTGGTGCTACTTTCTAATTTCTATTACATATACAGAGCATTAGAAGAAGAGGTAGGAGTTCATAATAAAAATCCTAAAGTTGGTTCTATAAATTTTGAAGAACTTAAAAGGGTTCCATCTATTATAAAAGATTTAAAATATTTTATAGGTCCAGACTGGGCTAATAGAGTTGCACTTACTGATGCAACAGAAAGATATGTTCAACGTATTAGGGAAGTATCTAAGGACAGTCCATACTTATTACTAGGACATCATTATACAAGATACTTAGGTGATCTATCTGGTGGTCAGATACTTAAAGGTATTGCAAAGAAGGCATTAAAGTTAGAAGATGAAGGACTTGCTTTCTATGAGTTTGATAAGATAGATGATAATAAAGTATTTAAAGAAAGGTATAGATCAGTATTGAATAGTATAGATCTAACAGAATCTGAAATAAATGCTATAATAGTTGAGGCAAACTATGCTTTTAGATTAAACATGTATATGTTTGAAGAGTTTGAAGGTAATGTATTCAAAACCATTTGGAATTTAATACGTGGATAGTGTAGGTAAGGTTGGTAAATGGATCTATGATGTATTGAGCCAACCCAGTAGGGTCTTTGGTGATCTACCACCATGTCCATTTGCTAAGAAGTCTTGGGATGAGGGTGGTATTGATGTTCTAGATTTTAGATCTTGGGATGATGTTGAAGAACATTTAGATATACTACAGGACGTTATGATCTTTATGATGGAGGATATATCGTCAGAAGAACTCGTAGAAAGAGCACGTTACTTTAATGATAAATACCCACACCTAGTCTTCTTAGAGGAACACCCCGACCTCGTAGAAGAATTTGATGGTGTGACAGTAAACTCTGGTTATACTATGCTTATTGTTCAAGACAGAAAGCATCTTGTAGATTCAAGAAAGTTATTGGAGGATACTGATTACTATTATCATTGGTCACCTGAACTCAAACAACGTATTCTTGACAGATGAATAACAAGTATAACTACTGGGCTCCTTGGCATAAACTAAAGACTACTATACTTGGTAAGTTTTATTCTCCTGAATTTTTCGAGAACGTAGAGAATGACCTTATAAGATCAAACCTACAAAGAATTGCAGAAGAAACTGAAGAAGATTTATTAAATTATAAGTCAGTACTAGAAAGTGCTGGTGTACATGTTATAAGACCATATCTAGATCCTAATGATAGGATAGAACGATACCTACAAGATGGTATGGTTAATAATATTAATCCATTTGGTCGTGTAAGGACTGTTCCTAGAGCACCTTTACAACCAAGGGATTTTGCTTTGGTTATTAATGGTAAGTTACACATAACTCATGGAGATCATGTTGCATTGATTGATCTAGTAGAAGAATATAACAAAGAGGATCAAGTTGTACTTGACTGGGAACTAGATTCATTCTCTGAAGACAAGAAAAATAAACTTTATAGGCAGTATTATAATACTAGAAAGACTAAAGACTGGCCTTCTTTTGAAGATATACACACTGCTGATATATCCAATAAAGATGCTATGACTCAGATGGAAGTAGAATACTTTAGAAAGTATGCTAGACAGTCTATGGTACATATGATTAAAGCACCTTGTATATCAATAGTTGGACAGGATATGATTGTTGAGGGTGCATTATTTGATCAGGATAAATTCCAAGAAATTGATTGGGGATATGATCCAAGGTATAATCTTATTAACATAGGTGGTCATGCTGATGGATGCTATCGTCCTATAAAGGAAGGTGCTATTATATCAATATTCCCACCATCAAAATATGTGGGTACTTATCCTGGTTGGGATGTTTGTGAATTATTCAATACAGGAAAACATACTGATATCATTAAACAATTCTATAAGTGGCGTGGTGCTATAGGTGGTAGGTGGTATGTTGATGGTGAAATTAATAAGCAGTTTATTGATTATGTTGATACCTACCTTAGTGAGTTTGTTGGGTTCACTGTTGAAACTGACTTTGATGTTAATTCTATGTCCTTAGATGGTGAGAATATATTAGTATCAGGTCATACTGATAAGGCACTTGAGTTTTTTAAAAAGCATAAGGTAGAACCTACATTGGTTCCATTTAGACATAGGCATTTCCATGATGGTGGACTACATTGTGTCACATTAGATCTATACCGTGAAGGTGAAATGGAAGATTACTGGCCTACTGGTAAAGAGCATTTAATAGGTTCTGATGGAACTATTAGATTAAATGCTGGTAATAAGTATAGAAGAAGGGGATTTGGTGATCAGACTACAATTAATGAAACCCTTGATGAATATAATTACAGGAATGAAGAGGCACGTGAAAAATTTGAACTTGAGAAAGAGTTAAGAAAGATTGAAAGAGAAGGTGGAGGTAAGACACTACATGCTCGTGGACAGTGGTGGAGTATATGATATAATGTAAGGATTGGAAGAGGATTCAAATGGAACTTAAAGAATGGTTAAAGACAATTAATGTTTCAAAGAAGAATCTTATAGATGAAGAACCAGATTTAGAAAAAAAATATCCAGCATATATTGTTAATAGATGTCTTGCTGGACATCTAGATGCGATAGTGTATGTTAATGAGTTAAACATAAACCATCACTTAGATAAGAAGCTACAATACGACTTTCTACTAAATACTTTGAGGTCTGCAAAGCGGTATTCTCCTTGGATACGTAAGGATGAGGCAGACAATCTTGATGCAGTAAAACGTTATTATGGTTATAGTAACGAGAAATGTAAGCAAGTGTTGTCTATACTTACCGAAGATCAATTGAATTATATCCATAAAAAACTTGATACTGGGGGATTAAAATGAATGTCGCTGAGCCCGAATATAATTGGACTCCTGATAAGATGGTCGAGGTCAGCCTTGCTGAACCTGATGACTTCCTTAAAGTCCGTGAGACTCTTACTCGTATAGGTGTTGCATCTAGGAAAGAGAAGAAGTTATATCAATCATGTCACATCTTGCATAAGCAAGGAAAGTATTACATAGTCCATTTCAAGGAACTCTTCGCCCTTGATGGTAAGAAAGCAAACTTAAGTCTTAATGATATACAGAGAAGGAATAGAATTATTCAACTACTATCTGACTGGGGATTGGTTACTCTTATAGAACCAGATTCTGTGCTTGATATAGCACCACTTAATCAGATAAAGGTTATTGCTTATAAGGAAAAGCAAGAGTGGATACTAGAAACTAAGTATAATATTGGTAAGAAACGTACTCAAGAGCAGGGTTAACCGTAGTTTAATATAAAAGACTTCTGGTATAATTAGTATTGTGATGCCTTCGGGGTCACAGTTCAGACGCTTAATGAGGTCTTATGTTTAACGAAGCTAACGCTATTACTTTGTCCGTTCCTGAGACAAAGGCTTACCTAGACAAGGTAAGAAGAAATATGATTGGGTTTGATGACTGGTTCACAAACTTTGATCAGCATTTTTCACAGCAAAATAACTATCCACCATACAACACAGTAAAACTCAGCAACCATGAGTACCGTGTTGAGGTTGCACTTGCTGGATTTAAAAAAGATGATTTAAAAGTTTACACACAGGAAGGTAAACTAATCCTTGAAGGAAGTAAGGAAGGTGATGGACGTGATTATGTTCACCAAGGACTAGCACAAAGATCATTTACTAGAACATGGGCATTGCCTGATGATTTGGTAGTTAAGAAAGTAGATTTCCAAGACGGACTACTTCTTATTGACATAGACAGAGTTATCCCTGACCATCAGCAACGAAAAGACTGGCTCTAAATAAAGAAAAGATGAGCTAGACGTGTACAGCAGGGTACTCAAACATATTAGTGGGGCAGATCTTCGTGCTTTAAACGAGGATCTGTCTTTGAAGTTTAGGGATGAATTAAACCCTATGTTCTGGAAGGGTGATACTCTCAAGGGTGTCATTAAGACTGCTTTGATGAAGTTTGCTAATGCATTTGCAGAATATGTAGAACTTGATAACAGAGCAATTAAAGATGTTTTAATGTTGGGTGGTAATGCAGGGTATAATTATACTCAGCACTCAGACATCGATGTACATATCGTAGTAGATCCTAAGTATATTCCTGGATGTGATCCAGAAGTATTAGATGATTACTACATGGATAAGAAGACATTATGGGAACTAACCCATGATGTTAAGATCTATGGTGTACCAGCAGAACCATATATTGAACAACCAGGTATCAAACGTAAGAAAGCACAGGGTGTGTATAGTTTGATGAAGAATAAATGGATTCAGAAACCACAGAAATTTGAAGGGGAACTAGACGAAAGAGAACTTGAGAAGAAGGTTAATAATATCAAACGTAAATTAGATTGTATGATACAGTCAGATGGTGTAGGACTTAAGGCAGCAGTCAAACGGTTACGTGATGCTAGGCAAGCATCTCTTGAAAAGTATGGTGAGTATGGTATGGAGAACTTGGTGTTCAAAGAACTACGTAACTCAGGTTACATTGACAAAGTAAGGAAGGCGGTGTTACAATATACATCAGCAAGCCTATCGCTTAAATGATCAAGATTTTATTATTGAAAGAGTATCAGTTGGTTCTGATCGCTAGGATGGAAGAGTTACAAACAGAACTAGGTGAACCAGATTGTAAACTAGACCAACCTTTTGAGATAGTTGATGCTAGTGGGCAGTTTACTATGAGACCTTGGCCTTCTTTTACTACTCAGAAGCAATTGATTATTCATTCTGATAGCATCTTAACTATTGTAGAACCAGATAAAGAACAGTTAGATAAGTACCAAGCATTGACCGCTAACGCTGCTGCATGAGATATTATACCAATGTCCAGATGATTGGGAATGAGTTCCTAGTCAGAGGATATGAGAATGGAAAATCTTTTGTTACTAGGGAGACATTTTCTCCTAAGTTATATGTTCCCAGTCGTATAAAAACCGACTGGAAAACTCTTGATGGTAAGTATGTTGCAGAGATAGAACCAGGTGGTGTAAGAGAATGTCGTGAGTTTATACGTGACCATCAGGACGTAGAAGGATTTGACATCAGTGGTAATCGTAGATACATTTATCAATACATCTCTGAGAAGTACCCAGAGGATGAAATAAAGTTTGAGATGAAGAACATTCATCTTGTTACTATTGATATTGAGGTTCAAGCAGAAAGAGGATTTCCTTCAGTTGATAACTGTGATGAGGAGATGCTCTGTATTACTATGCAGAACTATGCCACAAAGAAGATTGTAACTTTTGGTGTAGGTAAGTTTACAAATAATGATAAGGATGTTACTTACATTGAATGTAAGGATGAGTATGACTTACTAAGTAAGTTCTTAGAGTATTGGCAATCAAATCCACCAGAAGTTGTTACTGGTTGGAACTGTCAGTTATATGACATACCTTATCTCGCTAAAAGAATAACTAAAGTATTGGGAGACAAACCATGCAAACGATTATCACCTTGGGGGTTGGTAACAAATGAAGAAGTCTTTGCTCATGGGCGTAGTCATTTGGTCTACGATATTGGGGGTATTACTGTCCTTGACTACCTTGATCTCTACAAGAAATTCACCTACAAGGCACAGGAAAGCTATAGACTCGATTACATTGGACAAGTTGAAGTCAATGCACCGAAATTAGATCACTCTGAGTTCGATACCTTTAAAGATTTCTATAGAGGTAACTGGCAAAAGTTTGTTGAGTACAACATACAAGACGTTAAGATCGTTGACCAGTTAGAAGAGAAGATGAAACTGGTAGAACTAGCAGTCACTATGGCATTTGATGCCAAGGTGAACTTTACTGATGTGTTCTTCCAAGTTCGTATGTGGGATATGATTATCTACAATGATCTTAAGAAGAAAAAGATATGTATACCACCTAAAGAAGAAGAAATAAAGAATGAAAAGTATGCTGGAGCATACGTTAAGACTCCTGTACCTGGCATTTATGATTGGGTTGTGTCGTTTGACCTTAACTCACTGTATCCACATCTTATAATGCAGTACAACATATCACCTGAGACGTTGCTAGAAGAACGTTACAGGAATGTTAGTGTGGATAAACTACTGAATGATGAGGTAGACATGTCTGACCTACCTGAAGACGTTACAGTATGTCCTAATGGTGCTATGTATCGTAAGGATGTAAGGGGATTTTTACCTAAATTAATGGAGAAGATCTATTCTGAAAGAGTAGTCTTCAAAAAGAAGATGATTCAGGCAAAGAAAGACTATGAGAAGACCCCCACTAAGGCACTGGAGAAAGAAATTTCTAGATGTAACAACATACAGATGGCGAAAAAGATACAACTTAATTCTGCTTATGGTGCTATCGGTAATAATTACTTCAGGTATTACAAACTAGCAAACGCTGAAGCCATCACACTAGGTGGTCAGTTCTCTATCAGATGGATAGAGAATAAAATGAACCAGTATTTGAATAGAATACTTAAAACAAAGGAGACTGATTATGTTGTCGCATCTGATACCGATTCTATCTATCTCAATCTTGGTCCTTTGGTGGAGAACGTATACCAAGGTAGAGAAAAGAATGTTGAGGGCATTGTGTCGTTCCTTGATAAGATCTGTCAAGTGGAATTTGAAAAGTATATTGCGAATTCTTATGAAGAATTGGCCACGTACGTGAATGCTTATGACCAAAAGATGTTCATGAAACGTGAGACTATTGCTGAACGTGGTATATGGACTGCTAAGAAGAGATATATTTTATCTGCATGGGATATAGAAGGTGTTAGGTTTGCCGAACCTAAGTTAAAGATGATGGGTATTGAGGCAGTGAAGTCTAGTACCCCTGCACCATGCAGAAAGATGATTAAAGATGGGTTGAAGTTGTTAATTAATGGTACAGAGAAACAGACTCAGGATTATATTGCTAAGTGTCGTAGAGAATTTAGTAAACTAGATCCAGCAGACATAGCATTTCCACGTACAGTAAGTAATGTTGACAAGTATAAGAGTCCTGTAGCAATCTATGGTAAGAATACACCAGTACATAGTCGTGGTGCTTTATTGTTTAATCACTATATTAAGGAACGTGGTTTGGATAATAAATATAACGCCATCAACAATGGTGAAAAGATAAAGTTTGTGTATTTAAAGAAACCGAATCCAATACACGAGAACGTTATATCATTTATCAGCGAGTTCCCCAAAGAACTCGGACTATCACCCTACGTAGATTACGAACTGCAATTTACGAAGAGTTTTGTTGAGCCTATGAAAGCTATATTAGATTCTATCGGTTGGAATATTGAGCAAGTTGCTACGCTTGAATCTTTCTTTATTTGATGGTACAATGACGATACTAATTCACTTACATGGATTTACCTGTTACTGACAAAGAACTTGAAACGATTGTTAATGCATTGCATTTAGGGGGTGATACCTCCCTATTTCTAAAACTAAAATTAGTTAAAGAAGTTAGGGAAGAAAACCCAGGCGGTCCTTACAAGAAAATTTTAAGAGAACAATACGGTATGATCATATGATTTTTCTATCAAAACCATCAGTCTATACACTTCCAGGTACTTGGGAGAAGCAACCTATGATTCCACATGGACATCTAACACCTGACCAAGGACTAATTTTGTTTATTGGTCTTTTTGTGCTATCATTAGTAGGGTATGGAATATACCTTACCGTAGGATCTGGTAAAAAAGATTTAAGAGATCCTATTGATGAGCATGCTAAGATGCATGAACTCGGAATAGCACATGGACACACTCCTAAAAAGAAATGACACTATCTGATCAAACAAAAGATTACCTAGGTGAAGCTGAAGGTAACATTCGTAATGCAATTAGAGGTGCTGCTCGTTGTGAGTCTCCTTTAGTAGTAAGTCAGTTGGCAAAATTGTTAACTGACATACAGCATGTTAGAGACTTTGAGAGTCTCCATGACTTATTAGAAAGGAACGTTGAAACTGAAACTGATTAATGGATTTTTTAAAAGAACTTGAAAAGGTTGTAGGTGATGAGTTTAGTTCTCTTGCCGAATCTATAAATGATGAGGAACAGTATGTAGATACAGGTTCCTATGTTCTAAATGCTTTAGTTAGTGGTAGTATCTTTGGTGGTGTATCGAAGAAAAGGATTACTGCTATAGCAGGTGAGACCAGTACAGGTAAAACCTTCCTGTCACTGGCGGTGGTTAAGAATTTCCTTGACCATGACCCAACAGCATCGATTGTATACTTTGATTCAGAGTCTGCAATCACAACGGACATGTTAGATGAAAGACAGATCGATAGATCTAGATTTTTCCTAATGAAATGTGCGACTGTCGAGACATTTAGACACAAAGCCTATGCTGCACTGGACGTATACTGTAAAAAACCTGAAGAAGAACGCAAACCTTGTATGTTTGTGTTAGACTCATTAGGGATGCTTTCCACAGAGAAAGAAAGTACCGACATATTAAATAATAAACAGGTACGGGATATGACCAAATCCCAATTAGTGAAGGCTACGTTCAGAACATTAACTCTGAAACTAGGTCAAGCTAACATCCCATTAATAGTTACTAACCACACCTACGATGTTATCGGATCTTATGTCCCTACTAAAGAAATGGGAGGAGGCAGCGGCCTCAAGTATGCAGCCAGTACAATCATATATCTCAGCAAAGGTAAGGAAAAGGAAGGAACGGAAGTCGTTGGCAATGTTATCAAAGCAAAGACACATAAATCACGTTTAACAAAAGAGAACCGTGAGATAAAGACTCGTCTATACTATGACCACCGTGGTCTTGATCGTTACTATGGTCTCCTAGAATTAGGAGAACTTGGTGGACTGTGGAAGAATGTTGCAGGTAGGTATGAGATGGATGGTAAAAAGTTATATGCCAAACAGATCCTTGCTGATCCAGAAACCTACTTTAATGATCAAGTGATGCAAGCACTTGATGAAATAGCACAAAACGAATTTAGTTATGGCGGAAAGGATTCCACTAACAATCCTTAAGAATCTTCTTCATAACGAGAAATATACAAGAAAAGTTCTACCATTTATCAAAGAGGAATTCTTTGATGAAAGGACTGATCGTGTAGTCTTTGAAGAAATAGGTGGTCATGTTCAGTTGTATGATGGACTACCTACCAAAGAAGTTCTCCATATTGAAATAGAAGGTCGAGATGATCTATCCCAAGATGAGCATAAACTCATCTTGGATACTATAGATTGTCTAGAAGAATCTGAGGTAGACCACAAATGGTTACTTGACACTACTGAGAAGTGGTGCAAGGAACGTGCTATCTACTTGGCACTCATGCAGTCTATTAAGATTGCTGATGGTCAGGATGAGAAGAAACAACCTGATGCTATACCATCTATACTTTCTGATGCATTAGCAGTATCCTTTGATGATCACATAGGACATGACTACATCGATGATTCAGAAGATCGCTTTGCATATTATCACCGAGTCGAACGTAAGACATCCTTTGATCTTGAGATGTTCAATAAGATTACTGCGGGTGGACTATCAAATAAGACACTTAACATCGCTCTTGCTGGCACAGGTGTGGGTAAGAGTCTCTTTATGTGCCATGTCGCTGCAAGCGTTCTCACAGAAGGAAAGAATGTTTTATACATCACACTTGAGATGGCAGAAGAGAAGATTGCAGAAAGAATCGATGCAAACTTACTTAATGTTAATATCCAAGAGATACAGGATATCCCAAAGTCTACATTCACCAAGAAAATTGACAAACTTAGAGACAAGACGAAAGGGAAACTGATTGTTAAAGAGTATCCTACTGCTTCAGCACATACTGGACACTTTAAAGCATTGTTGAATGAGTTGTCCTTGAAGAAATCCTTTAAACCTGATATAATATTTGTAGATTATTTAAACATCTGTTCGTCATCTCGTTATAGAGGTGCAGTTAACGTAAATTCTTATTCCTATGTCAAGGCAATCGCAGAAGAACTTAGAGGACTCGCTGTCGAATTTGACTTACCAATTGTCTCAGCTACGCAGACTACTAGGTCTGGTTTTGCTAGTTCAGATCCTAATCTTACTGACACATCTGAATCTTTTGGTCTCCCTGCTACTGCTGACCTTATGTTTGCTCTTATTAGTACAGAAGAGCTGGAGGGACTTAATCAAATAATGGTCAAGCAGTTGAAGAATAGGTACAATGATCCTACTATGAACAAGAGATTTGTTGTTGGTATTGATCGTGCTAAGATGAGATTGTATGACTGTGAGCAAGCAGCACAGGAGGATATAGTTGACGACACAGATGAAGTAAAGTATAATAAGAAAGACAATAGTTCACATGCTAAGTTTGATGACTTCAAATTTTAATAAGTATACTCAATTTGTAAACAGTGTTACAAGTATTCCTTCACAAGACTCCGATGCTTTTATATACCGTTTACAGGAACTTGGTGGTGATGTCGCTATTCAACGCCTCCTTACTGCTGCTGTTGGTATTAGTGCCGAGGGTGGTGAGTTTATGGAAATTGTTAAGAAAATGATTTTCCAAGGTAAACCTGCTAATGCAGATAACCTAGAGCATCTTAAGATAGAACTTGGTGATGTTATGTGGTATGTAGCACAGGCATGTATGGCATTAGAAATTGATATGGATGAGGTATTAGATACTAATATTAAGAAGTTAGAGAAAAGATATGAAGATGGGCACTTCTCCGAGTACTATAGTGAGAATAGGAAAGCAGGTGATAGATGAAGGATGTAATATTGTATGGTGACTGTCGTGAAACATTAGATGGATTCCTACCTAATAGTGCTAGAACATGTGTCACCTCACCACCTTACTATGGTCTAAGAGATTATGGTAAAGAGGATAAGCAGATAGGTCAAGAAGATACACCAGAAGAATACATTGAAAACCTTGTAGGTATATTCAGGAAGGTACGTGATGTACTGACTGATGATGGTACACTATGGTTAAACATAGGAGACTCATACTATAACTATAGACCAGGTAAGGCATATCCTAAACAAACTGTAAGTAAAACCAAGCAAGATTTACCAGACTACACACCTAAACGTAGTAATAAACTAGAAGGACTGAAAGAAAAAGACCTTATAGGTATACCATGGATGCTTGCTTTTGCATTACGTGCTGATGGATGGTACTTGAGACAGGATATTATATGGAACAAACCAAATCCTATGCCTGAGTCAGTTAAGGATAGATGTACTAAGTCACATGAGTACATATTTCTTTTAAGTAAGAGTAAAAACTATTACTATGACAACGAAGCAATTAAAGAACCTGCTACTGACTGGGGAACTAGAGATAGAAGTAAAGGTAAGTACACAAGTACAAATGAGTATGGACAGTCTCCACATTCAGGATTAACAAAGAGTTATCCAACTAAGAATAAAAGATCTGTATGGTCAGTAACTAAGAAACCATACAAGGGTGCTCACTTTGCTACTTATCCCCCCGATCTAATTGAACCATGCATCAAGGCAGGGAGTAAGAAAGGAGATAATGTATTAGATCCATTCATGGGTAGTGGTACTACTGCTATGGTTGCAAGATCATTAGGTAGATACTATCTTGGTTGTGAACTCCATGAACAATATGAAGATCTTATACATCAAAGAGTACCAACCGCCCTACCATTTGATACATAGTAAAAACACATGATTATGAAAGACAAAATAGTCAATGCATTGATAGCACATGCTAAAGGTGACATTGAAAAGCATAAGATGAACGTTGAAGTTTATCTGAATAACCCTGCTGGTATTGGTGAACACTCTGACATTCTTGAAGCAATCGAGAATGAACTTAACATGATTGCTAAGTATGAGGATCAAGTCGAAATATTAAATAAATACTTCAAGAAGCATACTATGTAATTGCAAGTAACCGACTACTCGGAAGATTTATATGGGGGTGACCCTGACTATACAGATTACGTCAACACAGGTGGTGTAGCTAATAAGTCGGGTAAAGTTAACATGGGATTCATTTTAGAATCCAAGTTATACTCCCAGTATAGAACAGTCGGAATGATACCTCAAGGATTTACACCAGCAGGGGCATCTAATACTGCTGCTGACTTAGAATTACTCGTTAAGAATTATAATTTACTTAATCAAGATCTCATTACACGTATACGTGTTGAGGTTAAGTTAGATACTACTGCTGACTATGGGCAAAGTGGTCTTAAATGGAGGACTGGTAGTCACTGGTATATAACTGGTAAGCAAGATACAGCATCAGTTAACATGCAAAACATGTTGAAGAGTATGAATATAGAAAGGACTGTTAATAATATATGGCCTCAAGATATGCCAAACCTATTCAAGTATAACTCTGCTAGGGAAGTACCTGATATGGAGAAGGAGTCTGATAAGGAAAGATATAAGAGTAAAATGATAAAGGGTGAGGAGTTCTTGAATACTTTTCAAGACTATTACCTAGGTAAGAATATTCCTTATATACAAATAGGTGATTATGGGTTATACTACCTGAAAGGACATGACCCTGCTGGTCTAAAGTTTGTAGGTGCTTCAGATTTTAATTCATCTGGTGCAAGTATGAAACTAAGGATTAGAAATAAACCTAGCGGTGGAGGTAACTATAGGTTCTCTACTGCATTGCTTATAGATAGAAAACCTAGAAGATCTGGGTTTGATCTAGACGGTAATGCTGACATGGCAAGACTACAAGGTGATGCTGTCATGTGTACAGATGCACCACCACAACTTAAAAAACAAAGACTACTATTCCAATGAGAAAATTATTACTGCTACCAATTACTTTACTATTAGTGGGATGCGATCCTTCAGGTGGTATGGGTAGTTTTAATTGGTCACCACCAGGTGAACCAGATGGGCAAACATGTGAATCAACAGCAGGTTTCTGGCAACAGTATTGCGGTACTGGAGAACATCCTAACATATGTGATTGTTACCAATGAATAAATTATTAGAGCATCTGATCATCGCATACTCCTTTGATAGGAAGAAGGTTGAGCGTTTGCCTAATGAGATTGAGAACTTTTCCAGATTCTTTGTTGAATTTGGATCACCTATCTCAGAAGATAAGTATAAATATAATCAATATACTACGCTTGGACTAGCGTTTATTCGTCAACACCGCAACGAAATCTACAGAAGAATCCGTGAAGCAGTTCGATCAGTTCATAACAGAAGCAAGAATAACACGAGCTTCAACTCAGGCAAAACGCCTAGGTCTCGTAGGAGACGGGCATGGTGATTGGTATGACCGTCAAGGTCAACTAAAAGCCAAGACTATTCGTGGCGAACTTAAAATGTTCGATGCGAGAAAAGCAGCTCAGGGTGAAGATGAACGTGAGAAAAATTCACAGACATTAGCGTCACGTAGTGGTGCTAGTGCTACTGCTACCGCTACTGCTAGTAGTGCAGGTCAGGTAAAACCAGATGTAGATAGGATGGGACGTGCCCTATCTAACTTCCAAGCAAAACAACAATTTGATCAGGCAGCAAGAGACGAACCATTAACAGTTGCCTTTGATAAGTTTGATGATGACGTAGTAGGTGATAATATAATAGCAACAGCAGCACAGACATCAGAAGAATTCTATATCTTCCCTTCTAGGGATGCTGATATCAAACGTTTGAAGGAAGCACACCCAGATTTACAAGAAGCAATAATAGATGATGCTAATGCTGAGACAATTTATGACGTACTACAATCAATATATGAGAATGGTTATAACTCTTTGAACATAGTAGTAAGACAGTCTAGAGCACAGGAGATTGCTAAGTTAGCAATGGAGCAGAACGGTAAGTTATATAATTATGTCATGCTTAACGTAATACCAGTTGATGAAAGGACTTTGAGAGAACAGTATGTGTCAGGTGACCTGTTCAAGGTAGGTACATTTGTTGAATCTAGTGATAGTGTTGGTAAAATTATAAGACGTGGTGCTAACCATTTGATATGTGTTGATGAGAATGCACGTATGTTTAGGACATGGATAACTGAGTGTAGGGAAGTGGGTAAGTTTAATCTTGGAGTAGATTTCTAAATAAATAATAGGACAAAGTATCAATTGACCAATGGGAATCTGGAATCAGACATTTGATGATCTACGTAAGCCTTACTTAGAAGGTAAAGATCAGGAAAAGAAATCTAAAGGCAAACGCTGGCAAGATGATGACGGTGATGGTAAGTGGTACGAAAAAAGTGATGTAGATGGTAAGATTAGTAAACGTGAGAAGGAAGAGAAAAAAAAGAATGAAGCGTATACTGTTACTAACGCTGACAAAAAAGGTAACACTAAAGCATACCAAGGATTTGTTGCAGGTATGAAGAGTAAGGTGACAGGTAAGCCAATGTATAAGGCTGCTGATCATATGAAGACTGAGCATCATTCAAAGGACTGTGACGATACTTGTGAACCAAAGTGTGAGCATGACCAAGAAGTAAAGGAAGATGTTGAATCGATAGATGAAATAAGTAAGAAGACTTTGGGTAGTTATGTAAAGAAGGCAAGTAAAGAAACCAAAGGAAACTGGGTGGCAACACAGCATGGATCTGGTATACCTAAGAAAGCAAGAGATATAAAACAAAGGCAGATCAGTAAAAGACTGAAGGGTATGGAGAAGGCAGGTGAGAAGTTGGCGAAAGAAGATGTTGAATTGATAGATGAAAGAGGACGTGATGACAGTACTACTCTAGGTGATAGAGCACTAAGTAAAGCAAAGCGTCTAGGTCAGAAGAGGAGAAATTCTAAAGAATATAAGTCAGGATTGAGACGTGGTACTGGTGCAAAGGAGTATGATAACTACAAACTAGCAAGAAAGCAGCATAGTAATGATGCATCAAGTGAGAATCAGATGAGTAGATCTAAACCTCAACGTGGTGAAGGTAACAAAGCAAAGAGAAGAGCAGGTCAAAAGGTGAGAAACACTAGAAACGATAGAGTAGTTAGTACACGTGACGGATTTAAGGTAGTACGGGGTGAGCATCTTGATTGGAGATCTGATCTAGGTTACATTACAGAAAAATCTGATTGTGACAGTGGAGATAAGAAAGCAAAAAAGTAAAAAAGGGAAAGCACAAGTTTGTAACTGTTTTCCCAGACGTTAAAACTGAAGAAACGCTACTGGATAAACGTGCCAAAGCAAATGAGAAAGCACGTAAGTGGTTAAAGAAGGATGCTAAAGACAGTGGTTACACTGACTTAGCATTAAAAGCATCTATGTCTAAGGGTGCTGGTGTATCTGAAGCAAAGGTGGAGAAGAACCGTTCAGATTTCGGTAAAGCATCAGTAAGAAACAAGCGTAAGTATGGTACAGAAGGTGAACCACTTGTAGGTAAGGCAGCAATCTTCCGTCAGAAAGGTGACAGAGGTGATTTGATTGATCAAAGAAGAGCAGAGCACAAAGCAAAACGTGGTGTTAAGACTAAGGGTGTATCTGAGGCAAAGGTAGATACAGGTAAGTCACCTGAAGGAAAGGAAGCTGCTAGGAACAAACGTAAGTTTGGTACAAGTCACAATCAAGCAAAGACTGGTGCATTAAGAAGGTCTCTTCATAAGATAAGACGTGGAGACAAGAAGATAAAAGGTGAAAAACCTTACTATGGTGACGGTGGGTATGCAGCAGAAGGAAAGGAAAAGGGTTTAGACGGTAAAGCATGTTGGAAAGGGTACAGTCAACGTGGTACTAAGCAGAAAGGTGGTAAGACTGTAGACAACTGTGTAAAAAATGAAGGTGCAATACTTGACATAGTAAAGAAGGGATTAGGTAAGCACAAGGATGCTATCCAGAAGAGGAGGGTTGCTGCTAGAAAGGCAACTCCTTATGCTGCTATGGCTCAATCATATGAACCACAAGGTAATATGATTCCTGAAGAAGGTTATGATAGGATGAGAGATGACAGACTTGTGAAGTATGGTATAGGACATGATGGTTCTGACCGTAGGAGTACCCCAAAAAGACGTACACCTGACAACCAAAAGGTTAAAGGTAAGACAGTATTACAGAAACAAGCAGAGAAGAAGTATGGTAAGGGTGCTAGTGCTCTTGACATAGTAAAAGCAAAGATCAAAGCTAAGCATGGTGATGGTGCTATAATGGATAAGAAGAAATGACTTATCCAGCACCAGATAAGATACCTCATGACCCATGGTTCGAGCAACCATGGCAGTATCAGGAGTACTATGTTGAATCTGCTCCTGTAGTTGTGGAAAAGACACCACATGAAACCATATATCAAATAGCTAAGGCTAGTGTTCCTATGGGTGGGTCTGAGCAGCATATTATTACAGATGAATATGCACCTTGTGATGTAGAATATGACACGATGAATGATCCCTTCGGAGGTTATTGATGGAACTAAATGAAAGACTAGGTGGTAAGGGATACTCTAAGCAGGCTGCTGCTAGTTCAGTTTATCGTGGTAAGAAAAGTACTGGTGACTGGCCCGATTCTGATAGAGGACAGGGTAATAAGGCAGCGAGACGTGCTGGTAAGACTGTTAAAGCAAAGAGTCCTACCTATACAGCATATGTTAAGAATAAAAAGATTAAAGAAACATCAAATTTAAAGAATGAGTTGATTGCTGGAGCACAGGCAAGGCATCAGCAAGCTAAAACTTTTAAACAGTTTCGTAGACAGGCAAATAAATCATCATTAAAGAAGGGTGAAGTACGTACTCTTGATAAGAGAACTGGTAAATGGAGAAGTAACAAAGGTTAACTTCCTATATACATTGATCGAATATGTAAATCAATGTTTTCATTTTTACTACCATTTGCATCACAAATCATAAGTGATGCAGTGGACAAGATACCTGAGAATGAAGAGCTCGGTGAAAAACTCATCGATATCTGCATTAAAATACTTAAGAAAGCCGTAAAGTTAACTAAGACTGACATGGATGATAAGTTATTGGAACAGGTAGAGGCAGCCATTAAGGCTCGCTAACATAAATAATTTAACTTAAAATAAGAAGGAATTCACATGGCACTCTGGGGAGTAACAGACGGATCTGAAGCTAAGCCTAAGAACCTTACTACAGACGAAAAGAAAGAAGTCTATGCTACTGAAAGTGGGTGGACTCGTGAAGCAGGCTCCGTATGGAGTGGTAATGGTAATACTAACGCTGATCCAGAATTACTGGTAGCAGTTAGTGGCCTTGCCGTTTCACTTGGTGCAGCAAACTTGACTGACATTGAGTTTATTAGTACAGCATTTGACAAGTCAGAAGGTGGAACACTACAGGTAAGAGCAAGATTTAATGAATCAGTTGATGTAACAGGTACACCACAACTTACAGTGGTTAACGATACAAATGCCAATCATACATTGTCATATGGATCAGGATCAGGTACAGCAGCATTAACATTCTTACTAATAATTGCTGGTGGTAGCAATGCAACTGATGATGGTGACGTACTATCAATTGGAACAAATGCTATATCACTGAATGGTGGAACTATTAAGGATAAGGGTACTAATACTGCCTCTACTATAACTAATGTTGCTTCAATAGGTACTGCTGCTGGAACAATAACTGTAACTGCATAACATGTAAATGAGATTTGATGAATTGAATGAGGATAACCATCTCCTCTTTGCTATTAAATACTATGAAAATCCACATGCCTCTACAGTAGAGGACTTTGAGGAAGACCTTAAAAGGTTCAAGTATATTAAACGGCTACTAAAGAAGTACCTTACACAAGGCGACTTGAAGCATCATTTGATTCTAAATCATTTGACTATATGTTTTAATGTATTCGGTGAAGCTACTATACCACTTCTATTCTATAAGATTGAGAAGGAATACTGGACGTTGATTAAGACGTTCCTACTATTCCTTAATAGGATACCTGAGTACCCACATACAGGACTCATGGACTTACCTACACATGAGGAATGCCACAACATCTTAAATGATCTCTAATGGATGAGCAAAAGTTACAGTGGATAATAAATATCATTAGGGAAGAAGTTCCAACTAATGCTATTTCTCATGGGAACATTGCTGGTGACAGAGAACACACAGGCGATGACCCACCCATCCGTAACAAAAAGAAAAAGCGTTACATCTATGGCGGTCCCCGTTCACGTACGGCATGGATGAAGGATGGATGAGTCTAACTCAGCATTAATACAACGACTGGAAAAGGTCATTGATACTTTAAGTGAGAACTCCATTAAAATGGGGCAGATGCTTGCTGTTCATGACGAGAAATTAGATAAGCAAGATAGAATAGATGCAGTATTGTTTGAGAAAGTTGAGAGTCTCCATCGTGCTCTTGATCGTGAAACCGAATTAATAAAGAAAGGATGTGAAAGAGATATACGAAAGGTTGATGACCGCCTCAGAGTCATGGAAAAGAAAATGTGGTCTATATTTGGTGCTCTTAGTATTATTTCGGTGATAGTGAGTCCAATTGGGGGAAGGCTGATATCCAATATGTTGACCCCACCTACTTCAGCTGATATAATAGTCGTACCGTAGTTCTTTTGTCGTGATTTACATTGACTCAAAGTACATTGGGTTGGTGTCTGCACGTCTACAGAAGTTTTCCAAGGTAAAACCCACCCTTTATAATTTTAGATGTCCCTATTGTGGTGACTCTAAGAAACATAAGAATAAGGCAAGGGGTTATCTATACCAGAGGAAACAAGATTTCAATTACAAATGCCACAACTGTGGTATGTCTAGATCCTTCACGAATTTTCTGAAGGATATGGATAAAGAATTACATTCCAAGTACCTTCTAGAAAGATATAGAGAAGGTTTAACTGGTAAAGGATCTGTAGCACCTGAACCTAAGTTCACATTCAAACAACCTAAGTTTGAAAAGAAGGTAAAGATTAATTTACCTAAAGCTACAGAAAGTAAGGTTGCTTCTGACTACCTACGTGGTAGGAAGTTGGATCCTGATAAATTTTATTATGCAGAAAAGTTTAAAGAGTTCTGTAATTCATTAAAGAAAACCTTTAATGATACAACAAGAGATCATGGAAGAATAATTATTCCTTTCTATGATTCAGATGGTAAACTGTTAGGGTTTCAAGGTAGGTCTTTAAGTCCTTATCAGACACCTAAATATCTTACCATCATGCTAAATGATTCTTACCCTAAAGTATATGGACTCGATAAAATCAGAAGAGATGCTACAGTCTTCATTACAGAAGGACCGTTCGACAGCACACTCATTCGCAATTCGATTGCTATGTGTGGAGCTGACGGTAATCCTAGGGATTGGGGCATTAGCGATGCTGTTTGGGTATACGATAACGAACCACGAAATGAAGAAATTGTATCAAGAATCTCCAAGCTTATCTCAAGTAAGCAAAAGGTAGTCATCTGGCCTAATAATATACGACAAAAAGATATCAATGATATGATATTATCTGGACTAAACGTCCAATTAATGATAGAATCTAACACATACTCTGGGTTAGAAGCAGAACTTCAACTAAATTACTGGAAACGCAATGAGCATAACGGTCAAAAAAAGAAACGGAACTACCGAACAACTTAATCTAGAGAAAATGCATGTCATGGTTGACCGTGCATGTGAAGGATTGGCAGGGGTTTCTGCTAGTCAAGTTGAGATCAATTCAGGTATCCAATTCTATGACGGTATCACTACTGAGGAGATACAGGAGATCTTAGTAAAGTCTGCTAATGATTTGATATCATTAGATCATCCAAATTATCAATTTGTAGCTTCAAGATTGTTACTTTTTAGTGTCAGGAAAAGTTTATATGGTAGGATATCCGAGATACCAGACCTCCTTACACACATACATACCTGTATAGACAAAGGGGTTTACGATTCAAAAATACTTAACAAATATTTACCATCTGAGATTCAAAAAATCTCTGGATTTGTTGATCATGATAGAGATTATTTGTTTACATATGCTGGTCTTAGGCAGGTAGCAGATAAGTATTTGGTACAGGATCGTAGCACAGGTCAGGTGTTTGAAACACCGCAGCACATGTACATCATGATTGCTGCTACTTTGTTTGCAGATTATCCACACGAAACTAGGTTAGATTATGTCAGACGCTACTACGAAGCAATCTCAAAACACAGAATCAACATCCCAACACCAGTCATGGCGGGAGTACGAACACCCATTCGTCAATTTGCATCTTGTGTTCTGGTTGATCTTGATGACACCCTCGATAGTATCTTTAGCAGTGACATGGCTATTGGCAAATATGTCGCACAGAGGGCTGGTATCGGTATTAACGCAGGTAGAATCAGGGGAATCAATTCTAAGATCAGGGGCGGAGAAGTTCAGCACACAGGTGTTATCCCCTTCCTTAAAAAACTTGAGTCAACTGTCAGATGCTGTACGCAAAACGGTATTAGAGGAGGATCAGCTACTGTCCACTTTCCTATCTGGCATCAGGAAATCCAAGACATCCTCGTCCTCAAAAACAACAAAGGAACAGAAGACAACCGAGTC